>ERZ857750.308-NODE-308-length-71354-cov-13.567217_pt1 | contig 71354 bp, 55 predicted proteins | sample MGYA00519915_ERZ857750 | MGnify/ENA primary metagenome ERZ857750 (study PRJEB31778, sample SAMEA3449358) | human gut metagenome | biome: human gut; feature: human-associated habitat; material: faeces | place: United Kingdom | collected 2010/2012 ...
ACCCTCGCGAAAGCCTGCGTAAGCGTCGGATTTCAAAGCTTGCCCTAACCGCCCATAAAGTGTTGTCCACCCCGGTTTCCCGCAGCTCTCAGCGTCCCTCTAGCCAATAAAAAATATTACTTCATCAGCTTACCAAGATCCGCATAAAACTCCGGATAAGAAATATCCACACAATCCGCCCGCAGCACTTCGACTCCTCCTTCAGAAGCCAACCCAGCCACTGCAAACGACATCGCGATCCTGTGATCCAGATGACTGTCAATAGAAGCATGATGTAACGGTTTTCCACCTCGGATAATCATACCATCATCGGTACCCTCGATATCACAGCCCATAGCCCCAAGACTGTTCACCATAATATCCAGTCGATTCGATTCCTTCACCTTCAGTTCCTCCGCATTTCGAATAACCGTAGTTCCATTCGCATAAGCTGCCAGAACCGCCAGAACCGGAATCTCATCGATCAACGTCGGAATCAGTTCACCCTCGATAACCGTACCGTGAAGTTCACTGTGACGAACCAGAAGATCCGCAACCGGTTCACCGGCGGCTGTTCGTTTATTTAACAGAGTGATATCTGCGCCCATCGCTTTGCATACACGAAGAATGCCATCTCGGGTAGGATTGATTCCCACATCTTTGATCATTACTTCAGATCCCGGCACCAAAAGAGCAGCCACAATAAAATAAGCAGCGGAAGAAATATCTCCGGGAACAGAAATGTCCAGTCCGTGAAGTTCCGGATCCGGCGAGATAGAAGCAGTTGTTCCTTCACTGGTGACCCGTGCGCCGAAGTGAGAGAGCATCAGTTCCGTATGATTTCTCGAAAGATAAGGTTCTGTAACCGAAGTAATTCCGTCTGCATACAGTCCGGCAAGCAGAACACAGGATTTCACCTGCGCAGAAGCTACCGGTGACTGATAATGGATCGCAGTCAGCGGATGTCCCTGAATCTGTAACGGTGCACACTGGTTTCCCTTCAGACTCTCGACTGTAGCACCCATCATAGAAAGTGGTTTGATGATCCTTCCCATTGGCCGGCTCTGGATCGACGCATCACCGGTAAGTGTTGCGGTAAAATTCTGACCGGCGAGAATACCGGAGATCAGTCGTGTTGTGGTTCCACTGTTACCGGTATCCAGAATCTCAGTCGGAGCAGTAAGCCCGTGAAGGCCTTTCCCATGAATCCGGATTTCCTCCTGCGTATTCTCAATATCGATTCCTAATTTGCGGAAACAGGAAATCGTAGAAAGACAATCTGCTCCCTGCAAAAAATTCGTCACTCTTGTCGTACCGTCAGCCAGTGCACCAAACATCACAGCGCGGTGTGAGATCGACTTGTCTCCCGGAATCTTCACCTCTCCGCGAAGAGGCATTTTTGCCTGCATAAGTTCCATATGTACATCCTCCTTACCGAATATGAAGTGTATAATTCCGTTCTTTCAAAACACCCTGTGCCTTCACACAGGATTCCTCATCATAAAACTCGATCCGAAGAACACCTTCCTCAAATTCTCTGTTGTGAATGATGCCGATATTTTTAATATTAATTGAATTCATCGCAAGCAGTGTGGCAATTGTAGCGATACCACCGGCTTCGTCATAAATATCACAGTAAAAGGCATAAATCTTCTCGATTACCCCTTTGCTCGCTTCCGGAAGAGAATTGCGGTATTCTCTGGAATTACTGAACATATTATAGATTTCATCTGCATCACCATTATCCACCCAGCATTTTGCCTGTACGATCAGGCGAATATACTCATCGAGTACTTTTGAGATCATCGACCGGTTTTCCAGACAGATCTGCTGCCACATCACAGGAGAAGAAGAGGCGATACGTGTAATATCTTTAAAACCTCCGGCTGCGATCAGTTTCATATTTTCCTCTGGTGTATCCATTTTCTGTACAGCATTTACCAGTGTAGAGGCGATGATATGCGGCAGATGGCTCACAGCCGCAGTGATATAATCGTGTTCTTCGTAAGTAAGTACCAGTGGAATAGCTCCGAGAGAAGAAATCAGTTCCATAAACTGTGTCAGACGGGGAATATCAATCTGACCACCTGGTGTAAGAATATAGTAAGCATTTTCGATCAGCATATCGGTGGCATTTTCAAAACCGGTTTTTTCAGAACCGGCCATCGGGTGTCCACCGATGAAGTGGTCATCCAGCCCCAGTTTCTCAACCGCCTGATGAATCTCACCTTTTACACTTCCCACATCCGTAACGATACAGTCCGGGCTCATATGATCTTTCAGCCATTCAAGATAAGAAATGTTGTCATGAACCGGTGCGCAGAGGAAAATATAATTGCAGGAAGCAAATGCCTCGTCTTCTTTCGTGCATTTTACATCAACAATTCCTTCAGACACGGCGAGATCCAGCGTAGCTTCCGTTCTGGTATATGCAAAAATTCTGGTCTGTGGGTGAAAACGTTTCAGAGATTTGGCGATGGATCCGCCGATCAGCCCCAGACCGATAAATCCTATATTCAGTGAATCACTCATAGTTGTCTGTCAAAATCCTTTCTCAGTAATTACGCGTGTATTTTGCGTACTTTTACCATTGTAAAGCACAAGATAGGAAAAGTCAATGATTTAGCGCTTTAAACTATGGAACTTTAACGCCAGAAAGCACAGGCAAGAGATTATACGACAGGGAGAATCAAAAGAGAAGAAGAAAATATATACAGTACAAAAAGGGGGTCTTTGAGATAATTTAACAAAATGAAGATAAAATATACAAAAAAGGAACAATTCATATCGCAAAAACATAAAATATACAAACGTAAATGAAAAAAGTTCAGAAATTAATTGTCAAAATTACATAAATAACTTGAAATATTCAAAGAAATTTAGTAATATATAACCATACTAATTTTTGGGAGGTATTACATATGGACGTTTTTAGAACTGACCGAATAAGGAATGTAGTGCTGCTTGGTCATGGCGGAGCAGGTAAGACTACACTGACAGAAGCTATGGCTTATCTTTCAGGTATTACAAATCGTTTAGGCAAGGTGACAGATGGCAATACCATCAGTGATTACGACAAAGAAGAGATCAAGAGAAAATTCTCGATCAGTACTTCTACCGTGCCGGTTGTATGGGATAAGGTAAAAGTAAATATTTTAGATACACCTGGATTCTTTGATTTTGTAGGAGAAGCTGAAGAGGCAGTAGCCGCCGCCGATGCAGCAGTGATCGTGATCTCCGGAAAATCAGGCGTACAGGTAGGAACCCAGAAAGCATGGGAACTGTGTGAAAAATACAGACTGCCACGTATGTTCTTCGTAACAGAGATGGATATGGATGATGTCAGCTACCGTCAGGTAGTAGAAGATCTGACCGAACTGTATGGCAAAAGGATCGCACCGTTGCACATGCCGCTTCGTGAGGATGGAAAATTTGTCGGTTATATCAATATTGTAAAGAACAAAGGCCGCCGTTACATTGAAAAAGATAAGAAAGAAGAATGCGAGATTCCGGAATATTCAAAAGAATATCTGGAAAAATACAGAGAGATCTTACTGGAAGCTGTAGCAGAGACCAGCGAAGAATTCATGGATCGCTATTTTGCGGGTGAGGAATTCTCTGTTACCGAGATTTCTGCAGCATTATCCATGTGCGTAGGCGATGGAAGTCTGGTTCCTGTATGCATGGGATCTCCGGTCAACCTGCAGGGTGTTAAGATCCTGTTAGACGATATTTGTGGATACTTCCCGAGCCCGAATCTGAGAGAACGCGCCGGTATCGTAAAATCAACCAGTGAAATTTTCGAAGCTGACTATGATTTCACCATGCCGAAATCCGCACAGGTTTTCAAGACGATCGTAGATCCGTTTATCGGAAAATATTCACTGTTGAAAGTTTGTTCCGGTGTTATCAAGTCCGGGGATACCTTATATAATGTAGAAAGAGAAGAAGAACTGAAGATCGGCAAGCTGTATGTCATGGAAGGATCCAAACCGATCGAGGTTCCGGAACTTCATGCAGGCGATATCGGAGCCGTAGCCAAGATCAACGAACTGCGTACCGGCGATACTCTGGCAACAAAAGCTGTCCCGGTATTCTACGGCAAACCGGAGATTTCCACTCCATATACCTGCAAACGCTACAAAGCAGTGAACAAAGCAGATATGGATAAGATTTCCCAGGCACTCTCCAAGATGTGTCAGGAAGATCTGACAATGAAAGTAGTCAATGATTCTGCAAACCGTCAGACTCTTCTTTATGGCATGGGTGACCAGCACATAGACGTGATCGTCAGCAAACTGCAGGAACAGTATAAAGTGAATGTGGAACTTTCCAAACCGAAAGTAGCTTTCCGTGAGACCATTCGTAAAAAATCAGATATTGATAAAAAATATAAAAAACAGTCCGGTGGACATGGCCAGTATGGTCATGTAAAGATGACCTTTGAACCATCCGGTGATCTGGATACACCATATGTATTTGAGCAGATCGTTGTCGGCGGAGCCGTTCCGAAGAACTACTTCCCGGCAGTAGAAAAAGGTCTGCAGGAATCTGTAGTATCCGGTCCTCTGGCAGCATACCCGGTAGTTGGTGTGAAAGCGGTTCTGTATGATGGATCTTATCATCCGGTAGATTCTTCTGAGATGGCATTCAAGACTGCAACAAAGATGGCATTCAAAGACGGTTTCCTGGCAGCTTCGCCGGTTCTGTTAGAGCCTATCGTAAATATGCAGATCCGTGTACCGGATAAATTTACCGGTGATGTTATGGGTGATCTGAACAAACGACGTGGCCGTGTGCTTGGTATGAACCCGGATAAACAGGGATATACCATCGTAGAAGCAGATGTTCCGGAACTGGAGATTTACGGATATGCAACCATACTTCGTTCCATGACAGGTGGAGCCGGTGATTTCTCTTATACATTTGCCCGTTACGAGCAGGCACCTGGCGATGTACAGGAAAGAGAGATTGAAGCAAGAGCCAGCAAGGTAGACAAAGGGGAAGAATAACCCGACAGTATGAAATAAAGAATAAAAGTGCAAGGGAGAACATCCTGTACAGTTTTAAATGTACAGGATGTTCTTTCTGCTTGCGAAAATATCCGTGAGATTATATAATTCACATAGCTGTGAAAATATTTCATAAAAATTCAATGGTGCCTGACACCATCGACGACCGGCGGTCGAAGGGGCCAGCCAGAAAGGATTATAGAATTATGTACGAAAATGGATATAAAAAACTGCAGGACAGTCTGATCGATGTGATTGCAGAGGAACAGGCAAAGCTTGGATATATGAAAGAACCGATCCGGCTGTATTATCCTTTGAGTTCTCTGCATCATTTTTTTGAAAGCGAAGGTGATGCAGAGGCGATGCAGGAGTCACTGGGAGGATTTCCGGAGGCAACAAAAGAAATATTCGGGGAAGTACAGGTATCGCACAAAGGAGAGCGTTTCTGCTTCTTCCTGTCGGAACATGCGACAGAATATGTGCACGAACACCGGGACGAGAATGCATTTATCTTTGCACTGGTACAGTTACTTACAAAACATGGAACGACGTTGGATGAAGTAAAAGAATTATTCCGCAGTCAGACATCTGAGTGTGCGATGGAACCGATGGACAACGGAGAATTTGACCTGATGATCCGCTTTGTGGACTCGGAAGATCCATATTACTACTGCTTTAAAGATGAGGGCTGCCATATCATTTACCACAGATTTCTGCCGGAGGATTATGCAGATTTCGGATTCTAAAAGAAGAATCATTGGTTGTAAAATATCAGAAATGAAACAGAAAGTTGATATTTTGGAAAAAATATAGGAAAGAAGAGAAAAAAGGATGTCTGAAAAACAGAAAAAAAGGCAGTGGCATACGCCGACAGAAAGAATTATGATGACTGGATTTGGTGTAGTGATCATACTGGGAACGCTTCTTTTGTGTCTGCCGGTTTCATCGGCCAGTGGAAAGGGCGTATATTGGCTTGATGCGTTATTTACGGCGACTACATCTGTGTGTGTAACCGGCCTTGTGACCGTGCCCACTGCAACCACCTGGAGCGTGTTTGGAAAAATTGTGATTCTGGGGCTGATTCAGTTTGGCGGGCTTGGAATCATGGCATGTATGATCATGATATTTCTGGTTTTGCGAAGAAAAATCAGCCTGCAGAGTCGCAAACTGATTCAGGATACATATAATCTGCCGGTGTTGAAAGGAAGCGTGGGAATTGTCAGAAGACTCCTGATCGGAACAGCGGTGGTTGAGATTGCAGGAGCAATATGTTATAGCTTTTGGTTTGTTCCTCATTATGGACTGTGGAGAGGAATCGGGTACAGTATTTTCCATTCGATATCCGCGTTTTGTAATGCAGGAATTGATCTGGTAGGTGAATCTTCTTTTGCGCCTTTTGTAACCAATCCTCTGATAAATGTTACAACCATGGGACTGATTATCTTGAGCGGACTTGGCTTCCCCGTCTGGTGGGAAGTGATCGAGCATGTGCAGGATCTGCTGAAAGGAAAACGAACCAGAAAAAATTTTATCCGCGGATTTACTCTTCATACAAAACTGGTATTGACGACGACAGTAATCCTGATCACAGGCGGGGCACTTCTGATCCTACTGTTGGACTGGAATCATACAGGGTCTCTCGGAGATCTGAAACCGGGAGAGAAAGTGATGGCTGCTTTTTTTCAGTCCATAACAACAAGAACAGCCGGATTCGAGACGATTCCACAGAAAAATTTTACGGATGGGTCTGCGATGGTGAGCATGATTCTGATGTTTATCGGCGGTTCACCGATGGGAACAGCCGGTGGTGTGAAGACAATTACGGTTGCTCTTCTTATCGTGCTGGTTACTTCTTATATCCGTGGAAATCATGATACGGTAGTATGGGGAAGAAAAGTTGTGGAAGAAAATATCCGCTCTGCGGTGGTGATTTTCTTTTTCGCACTGACTACTGCTCTTACGGCCACGATCCTTCTGGTTGTCGTCAGTGGTCATCCGCTTCTGGACTGTGCCTATGAGGTTGTTTCGGCGGTGGCGACGGTGGGGCTGACCCGTTCTCTGACTTCACAGCTCCCGGCAGCAGGGAAAATTATTGTCATACTTATTATGTATATGGGACGAATCGGGCCGATTACACTTGCGGTAGCCCTTGGGCGCAGAACAAGACATGTGGATGCAGATATTCAGAGACCGGAACAGAGGATTCTGATTGGATAAAAGAATAGGGGAGAACAGATTAACAGAAAGGAAAATAAAAATCATGGACAAACAATATGCAGTAATCGGACTTGGAAAATTCGGTTATGCTGTGGCACAGACACTGTCACAGGCAGGAAAACAAGTTCTGGCAGTGGATAAAGACCAGGAACTGGTGCAGGAGATAGCAGATTATGTGACTTATGCTGCACGGGCAGATGTGACGGACAGCCGTGTATTTGAATCGCTGGGAATCAGTAACATGGATGTGGTGATCATAGGGATCTCGGAAGATATGGAGTCGAGTATTCTGGCGACATTGCAGGCAAAAGAGGCAGGTGTTCCGCTGGTAATCGCCAAGGGGATGAATCAGATGCATGCCAAGATTCTGAAAAAGATCGGTGCAGACCGTGTAGTGATGGCCGAAATCGAAACGGGTATCCGTCTTGGTAAAAACCTGATTTCAGGAGGATTTCAGGATTTCTTTATGCTGTCAGATTCCTTTTCGATGGTAGAACTTGCGGTTCCGGATGGTTGGAGCAATCATAATCTGAAAGAACTGAATCTACGAAAAAAATATGAAATTAATGTTATTGCAATCAAGAAAGGTGAAACAATTTGTGTCAACATCCATCCGGAAGAAAACCTGTGTATGGGAGAAATCTTGATTCTTGCAGGAGAAAATAAAGCACTGGCCAAATTAATGAAAAAATATAAAGAGGGAAATGTTTGAAGCCCCTTCATAAGGATTAAAAAGAAATCTGTCAGTAGTATGTCAGGTTTCTTTTTTTATGTGAGCATCATGTCTGAGTCCGTACCTGCATGAGATATTAGCGACGGTCTGAACAGGAAACATCAGACTATGTAATCGAAAGACAAGACTTGACATGCCCAAAATGTTGTACTATCATCCAGATAGTTGATAGTACAACTAACGGACAGATATTCTACAAAAAACAGGAAGAGAAAAGTATAAGTGAAGAAAGGATGGGGTATTTCTTATGGATGCTACAAAACGGCAGATCACGAAAATAGCCAGGGAAGTAGGAAAATTTACAGTTCAGACCATGAAAGAAGAGGGAATCGGAACTGCGGAGTTTGATGTGATTCATCTGGTACGTCATAATCCGGGAATCACCCAGACCAAAGTGCGTGAAAGTCTGAAGATGGATAAAGGAGCTGCGGCAAAACGGGTAGCCCGCCTGGAGAATAAAGGATATCTAGTTCGAAAACCGAATCCGGAAGATGGAAGGAGCCAGCTGCTTTATGCGACAGAAAAAGCGGAACACCTGAAAAATTCCAAGACATCGATCGAAACCGTATTTTATGAATGGCTGTTAGATGATCTCTCAGGGGAGGAAAAGGAGCATTTTTGTAAAACACTGGACATGTTGTACTGGAAATCAAAAAGAGAACGACAGGCAGGATTTGAAAATATTACACGGATTTTGGCAAAAGAGGAGAATGACGGGGATGGAAAACAAGGAACTGCAAAAGAAGAGAGAGGATGAGAAGTTTTGTCCGGAAAAAATCGGTTCATATTTTCGGGTAGAATGGAAAGTTCTTCTTGCAATTACAATCTCCGGCCTGATCTATAACCTGGGACTTCTGGCGGAACCGTGGTTTGAGGGAAGGATGACGGGAATGTTGGTGGATATTCTGAGAGGCAGCGGAACTTTTGCCAATATGCTGTCTCTTGTAATCGGTTATGTGGCAGCAATCGGGATCGTACAGGTATCCAGATATGTCAAACGTTTTTATGTACGCAGGTTTGCAAATAATGTAAACCGGAGAATGAAAGAGATCCTGTATCACACTCTTGTGACCAGGGGGAGGGCGAGCCTTCGGGAAGAAGGGGAAGGAACCATCATGACAAAAGCCATCCTGGATGTAGATGATTGTGTGGAGGGCATGCGTAAATTCACGACGGAGATTTTTGATACCGGTGTGGCTCTGACAGCCTATGCAGGCATGCTTTTGTGGTATGACTGGCGGCTTGCTCTGCTGTGTATGATCTTTCCGCCGATTTCATATATTACAGCGGAGAAGATGAAACGGATGATCCAGAGAACCGGAGCAGCATATAAAAAGCAGTGCGGAGTATTGAGCGCAATGACTCTTGATCGTGCACAGAACGCTGTCACCTACCGGGTGTTTGGCTGTGAGAGAAACCGGCAGATGGCTTATGAGAAGAATCTTACCGATTATGAAACAACTGCGGTAAAGGCAAATATCTGGAACAGTGCCATGCCTCCGATTTATAAAGTGATTTCTATGACCAGTGTATTGTTTATTCTGTATTTTGGTCAGAAAAATATACTGGGAAGCGGATGGAGCAGCTGGTCAATCGCAACATTTACCACGTTTCTGGCATGCTTTGTGAAGCTTTCTACAAAATCATCCAGTGCGGCAAAACTCTTCAATGCCGTACATAAAGCGCAGGTTTCCTGGAATCGTATCCGTCCGCTGTTTGACTCGGTAAACGAGGAAGAAGACGGAAAAGAATGGAGACCTGGAGATCTGGAAGTAAAAGATGTCTCATTTGCTTATCCGGATGGAAAGCGCGTGCTGGAACATGTGTCTTTTTCAGCAAAACCGGGGCAGATCATCGGCGTGACCGGTCCGGTAGCCTGTGGAAAATCAACCCTTGGAAAGTTATTTTTATGTGAATGTCCATATGAGGGAACGGTACGATTTGCAGGAAAAGATTTGCTGCAGATGGAAGAGGCAGAACGTAAGGGTATCGTAGCCTACCTGGGGCATGATCCGGAACTGTTTCATGACAGCGTCAGAGATAATGTGTTGTTGGGAGACGAAAAAGATTTGAAAACCTATCTGAAAGCAGTGTGTATTGACCGGGAAGTTTCTGATATGGAAGAGGGAGAGGATACCTTGATTGGAAATGGTGGGGTTCGCCTTTCCGGAGGTCAGGCACAGCGTGTGGCACTGGCAAGAACATTGTGCCATAAAAAGCCGTTACTGGTGCTTGATGATCCGTTTTCTGCACTGGATAAATCCACGGAGAAAGAAGTGTTTGCCAATGTACGGGCGATGACCCGTGATTCGATCGTGTTGCTTTTGTCACATCGACTGTATCTGTTTCCACAGATGGATCAGATCATCTGGATGGACGAGGGAAAAACGACCGTGGGAACGCATGAGGAACTGTTACAGAAAGTTTCGGCATATGCGACATTATTTACCACACAGGAAGGAGAGGACAGCCATGAAGCATAAAGGAAATGTACGAAATATTCTGATCGATACAGTAAAAATACAAAAATGGTTGTCCATCGGGATCCTGATCGCGGTACTTGGAGCCATCGGAGCCTCTCTGATCCCGCCGCTTCTTCTTGGAAAAATCGTGGACAGTATTACTGCAGGACATGCGGTAGCGTTTTCGTTCTTTGTCCTCTATTTTGTTGTGCTTGCCCTGACAGGTTTTATGGATACGGCGCGCGCGAGTCTTCTGACTGTTTTCGGACAGAAGATCACGCATGCGCTTCGAAGCCGCCTGATGGAAAAGTTTGTCAGCCTCAGTGCGGATACGATCAATCAGCAGGAACCGGGAACGATGGTATCAAGGTTTATAGGAGATGTGGATACGGTAGAGAACCTGTTTACTTCCGGAATCATCAGTATGTTTGCGGATACGTGTAAGATCCTGAGTATCCTGGCTGTGATCTGGTTTCGGAATAAGGGATTGACGTTGGTTTTACTGTTTTTATTGCCATTTTTGTTCTGGTTTACCAGACATGTACAGAAAAATATGTTGACCGCACAGATCGAGAACCGAAGAGCAGTAGGCCGTGCCTCGGGTCATGTGCCGGAGACGCTTCACAATATTCGGACGATCCACTGTTTTGGAAAAGAAAAATATATGGAAGAGCGGTATGACAAATATATCAGCGACAGCTATCGGGCGATGGAACGAACGAACTTCTATGATGCGATTTACTCACCGGTTATTCTGATTCTGAATGCCGTTGTGGTTGCTGTTGTGATGCTGTTATCTGCATCTGGCAATCAGCAGATTCTGACATTCTTTGGAATGTCTGCCGGAACAGCAGTAGCCGTGATCAATTACATTTCCCAGATTTTCACACCGGTAGAAAGCCTTGGTATGGAGATTCAGACGATCCAGTCAGCGATGGCAGGTATTCACAGAATCAATGAGTTTTTCAATCTGGAAGTGGATGAAGCAGACAGAGCGAACGGAAAACGACAGGGTGTCCGGAAAACAGCAAAAGATATCAGTGAACAGAAAAAACAGGTTACAACAGATAAGATACATACGGCAGATGCCGGAGATCAGACCGCGGTATCCTTTGAAAATGTAGTCTTTGGCTATGACGAACATCTGGTTCTGGAAGGTGTGAGTTTTGATGTGAAAAAAGGCGAACAGGTCACATTGTCCGGGCGTACCGGTGCCGGAAAGAGTACGATCCTGAAGCTGCTGCTTGGTCTGTATGAGCCGCAGAGTGGAAGCATACGGATCGGTAATGTTTCTGCTACAGAAGTTCCGGAAGAGGAAAGGAGATCGCTGTTTGGCTATGTGGAGCAGTCTTTCCATATGGTGCCGGGTACGGTGCGTGAGCAGATCACACTGTATGATCGGAGAATCACGGAAAAACAGGTGCAGGCGGCAGCAAGACTGACTGGTCTTGAAGATTCGATTGCCAGTCTGGAAAATGGCTACGATACCGTGTGTACCCCGGAGATCTTTTCGCAGGGGCAATGGCAATTGTTATCCATCGCCAGGGCAGCAGTTGCAGAACCATCGATTCTGTTGCTGGATGAGATCACGGCAAATCTGGATGTGGAGACGGAAAAGGAAGTCTTACAGGCACTGCGGCGCGTATCGGAAAACCGAACGGTAATCTCGATTTCCCACAGAACTTCAGCGGAGATGGGACGGATCATAACGGTTTAGTAACGTTTTCACTTTTTTTTTTCGGAAAATCATGGTAAACTGTTAAAGTGTGACAGGTAATAATACGGTAGATTTTTGCATTTATGAAACGGTCACCTGCACAAAAAAGGAAATCGAAAAAACAGAAGAACTGTTCCGGTGATGAGAGTTAAAAACGGAACGGTGATAAAGGAGAAATTACAATGCCAGTATTTGATTTTAATAATACCCCGGATAAAGACAAACCGTTGACCTGTACTTATACAACCTTCCGCTCCGACGAATCCACCGCTACACCGGAACGCCCGATGCTGGTGCTGGATAATAAAAAACGTCAGTGGAAACATCATTCCAGCGGATTCTTTTCTAATCCGGCGAAACAGACGACATTTGAATTTGAAGAGGAAGATGGTATCGTATCCGCGGATATTTTGCAGATCGATGCCCGTTTTGTCAGCCTGTTAAAATGGCTCGGCGGCAATCATATTCATATCCGTCTGTCCGGTGAGAACCGAGAAAATGGATATGCCGTTTATAAGATCCGTGAGATCGCTTTCGGTGGCGGCACCAAACTTTCGGCGGAGGATGGTTTTTTACAGTTTATGATCGAGCGTCTTCTGGCAAGCATTGCACCGGAAGAGATCGAGGAAGATGAGGATGCAGAAGAAATCGGCGATGATATGAAACTGACCAGTATACAGAGCATCACCGACTTTATGACCTGCGCCGGAAAAACACTGCCGGATAATATTCGTCTCTGGGCGAGAAGAAACCTGGCGGTTGCAAAATCCCATGAGGTATCTCCGGAAGAGAGACGGCATGCACAGAGAGCACTGTCGATTATGATGAATGTACAGTGGAAGAGCAATTACTTTGAGTCTATCGACCCGCAGGAAGCAAGAAGAATCCTCGATGAAGAACTGTACGGTATGGAGAAGGTAAAACAGAGAATTATCGAGACGATCATCCAGATCAACCGTACGCATACGTTACCGGCATACGGTCTGCTTCTGGTAGGACCTGCCGGAACAGGAAAATCACAGATTGCCTATGCGGTTGCAAGAATCCTGAAACTGCCGTGGACAACTCTGGATATGAGTTCCATCAACGATCCGGAACAGCTGACCGGAAGTTCCCGTGTCTATGCCAATGCAAAACCCGGTATCATCATGGATGCATTTTCGATGGCAGGAGAGTCCAATCTGGTATTTATCATCAACGAGCTGGACAAAGCTGCCTCCGGCAAAGGAAACGGAAACCCGGCGGATGTTCTGCTGACCCTGCTTGATAACCTGGGATTCACCGATAACTATATGGAATGTATGATCCCTACGGTAGGTGTCTATCCGATCGCCACCGCCAACGACAAATCCCAGATCAGTGCACCGCTGATGTCCCGTTTTGCGGTGATCGACATTCCGGATTATACAGACGAAGAAAAGAAAATTATTTTCTCAAAATACGCACTGCCGAAAGTACTGAAGCGAATGAGTCTGAAAGAAAATGAAATTATTCTGACAGATGAGGGGCTGGACAGAATCATTCAGAAACATGCGAATACCAGCGGTATCCGTGATCTGGAACAGGCCGCAGAGCATATCGCAGCCAATGCTCTGTATCAGATTGAAGTCAATCATATGCAGTCCGTAACGATCGATGCACAGATGGTAGAGAAAGTGCTTGAGTAATAAATATGAAAGAAAGTGTGACAGATGATTGGGTACACGAAAATTGCCAAAGGAGGATAATTGTTATGTGGAAGGGAAAGAAAAAAGCGGTAACATTCAGTTACGATGATGGTGTGACACAGGATCGCCGTCTGGTGGAAATGATGAATACTTATGGTGTAAAAGGCACCTTTAACTTAAACAGCGGTATGCAGTCTTATGCAAATGTATGGGAACATCCCAAGGGGCTTCTGATTCATCGAATGAACACTGAAGGTTTAAAAGAACTGTATCAGGGACATGAGATTGCAGCACATTGTCTGACACATGCAGATCTTCCCAAATATGATGAAGAGACGATCCGCAATGAGATTCTGGAAGACAAGAAAAATCTGGAAGAACGGTTTGGGCAGCCTGTTGTGGGAATGGCGTATCCGTTTGGTACTTATAACGATACAGTAGTGGATATTGCGCGTGCCTGTGGTATCCGTTATTCCCGTACGGTAGAGCGGACCGGAAATTTTGGACTTCCGGAAGAGCCGCTGACACTGAAGCCAACCTGCCATCATAATGATGCGGATGTGATGGATCTGATTGACCGTTTTCTGGCATCTGACAGTGAGGAACCACAGCTTTTCTATCTGTGGGGACACAGTTATGAGTTTGACGTGGATCAGAACTGGGATCGGATGGAAGAGATCCTGAAAAAATTGTCCGGTCATGATGAAATCTTTTACGGAACAAACAGAGAAGTGTTATTCGGCAAATAGTAACTATCTTGTAGATGATATTATAAATATGCGCTGAATACAATCAGAATCTGTAACAGATACAAACCCAAAAGGAGAACACAAATGCAATATGCAATCATAGGAGCCGGAGGAACCGGCGGAGTTGTGGGATATTTTATGACAAAGGCAGGAAAAGATGTGACACTGATTGCCCGTGGCCGTCATCTGGAAGCTATGAAAGAGCATGGATTGACTCTGGAGCGTCTCTGGGATCCGAATCCTGAGACAATTGCTGTGAAAGCAACGGATATGGAACACTACAAGGAACAACCGGATGTGATCCTGGTGTGTGTAAAAGGGTATTCACTGGAAGATACCGTCCCGTTTATCCGCCGCGTGGCAAAACCGGATACGATCGTGATTCCGATTCTGAATATCTATGGAACCGGTGCAAAACTGCAAAAAGAACTGCCGGAACTTCTGGTGACAGACGGATGTATCTATGTATCTGCCAACATCAAAGAACCGGGTGTGTTAGTACAGCATGGAAAGATTCTGCGGATCGTCTTTGGAGTTCGGGAAAAGACAGACTGGAGACCGGAACTGGAACAGATCCGGCAGGATTTTACGGACAGTGCTATTGAGGGAGTTTTATCCGAAAATATTCGCAGAGAAGCACTTGAAAAATTCTCCTATGTGTCTCCGGTCGGAGCAGCAGGACTGTACTGTAACGCGGTAGCGAGGGATTTTCAGAAAGAGGGTGCTCCGCGGGAACTGTTCTGTTCTATGATCCGTGAGATCGGGGCACTTGCAGATGCTATGGGTGTTCCATTTGAAAAAGATATGGTGGAAGTTAATTTACATATTTTGTCTAATCTTGCACCGGAAACAACTACTTCTATGCAGAGGGATGTAATGGCTGGGAAACCATCAGAAATCGACGGACTGGTATACGAAGTGGTTCGCATGGGAAAACTGTATGGTGTGCCGGTTCCCTCGTATACGAAAGTAGCTAATCGACTGTCTGAGAAAAAAGGGATCATTTTTGATATGGATGGTGTTCTGGTCAATACGGAACCGTTGCATTTTCGGTGTTGGCAGGAAGTGCTGAAAGAGGACGGAATCACGCTGGACTATGAGATTTACAAACCGTGCATCGGTTCTACCAGAGAAGTTTTCCGGCAGCTGATGGTGGATGCTTACGGTGATATTTTCGAGGATTATCCGACGATGAACCGGAGAATGGAAGAAAAGAAAAAGGAAATCGTGGAAAAAGAAGGATTCCCGCAATGTGAGGGAATTCGGGAAGTTCTGGAAAAACTACATCAGGAAGGATATCTGCTGGCAGTCGGATCTTCTTCTCCGGAGGATGTGATCCAAAAAGTGTTGAAGGATCTTGACCTGGCTCAGTATTTTTCTGCTTTTATCAGTGGAGAAAATATGGCACATCCAAAGCCGGCACCGGATACGTTTCTTGCCGCAGCAGAAGCATTATTACTGGATCCTTCCGCATGTATGGTAGTAGAAGATTCCACTAATGGAGGAAAGGCGGCAAAAGCAGCAGGAATGTCCTGCGTCTGGTTCCATAATCCAGATTCCGGAGATCAGCAGATTCCGGATGCAGTTTTGGAGATTTCTTCCTGGGATCCTTCCAGTGCAGAGAAAATTATGAAAGTATCAGAACAATGAGAAAAAACAGAACAGCCATGCAAGTATTTTGAATAAAAGGAGCAGATGGAAATGTGTACAGCAGCTACTTATAAGACAAAAGATTTTTATATGGGACGGACGCTGGATTATGAATTCTCCTATGGAGATGAGATTACAGTAACACCAAGAAATTATCCGTTTCATTTTCGCCATATGGAAGAACTGGAAAATCATTATGCGATCATCGGTATGGCACATGTAGCGGATGATTACCCGCTGTATTACGATGCGGTCAATGAAAAAGGACTTGGAATGGCAGGGTTGAACTTCGTAGGAAACGCTGTCTACCAGGAAATCCAGGAGGGGCGGGAAAACGTGGCTCAGTTTGAGTTCATTCCATGGATTCTTTCCCAGTGCGCATCGGTAGAAGAGGCGAAGAAAATGCTGGCGGAGATGAATCTGGTGGGAACCGTATTCGCTCCACAGTTTCCGGCGGCACAGCTGCACTGGATTCTGGCGGACAAATATGCGTGTATCACCATCGAATGTGTCCGGGAGGGACTGAAGGTTTATGATAATCCGGCAGGTGTACTGACCAATAATCCGCCATTTGAACAGCAGATGTTTTTATTGAATCAGTATATGCATCTGTCACCGAAACAGCCGGAGAATCATTTTTCCGAGCAGTTACCATTACAGACCTACAGCCGCGGCATGGGGGCACTTGGACTCCCGGGAGATCTTTCTTCTACTTCCCGCTTTGCCAAAGTGGCATTTACCAGAGCACATGCAGTATCGGGAGATTCCGAGGCGGAAAGCGTCAGCCAGTTTTTCCATATTCTGGGATCGGTGGACCAGCAGCGCGGATGCTGTGAGGTGGCAGACGGAAAATATGAGATCACGATCTACACTTCCTGCTGGAATGCTCAGAAGGGAATCTACTATTATAATACCTATGAAAACCACCAGATTACTGCAGTTGACATGCACCGCGAGAATCTGGACGGAACCACACTGGCACGGTATCCACTGATTCAGAAAGGTGAGATCCGGTGGCAGAACTAGAGCGTGTCTGAAAAATCATTTCCGGAGAGCCTTTTTCAGACACGCTCCAGAAGATGTGAAAGGTATTCCCGGGATTTTTTTACTCGTTATTGCGATAGTCGTCAGGGTCTCGTGCAAGTACGGACTTTGAATCGTTGCTCGCGTAAATAAAAAAGACAGAAATCTGTTTCAGACATGTACCAATGGTACGGGACGATTCCGATTTCTGTCTTTTTGTGTTTATTGCTCGAATGATTCTATTGCAGAATCTATGGTGATTACTGCGCCTTCTTCATGCGATAACTTCCACTACTGGTGCGGAAAGCGTCGATGATGCGCCGTACACTACAGAGTAAGGTAAGTCCGTATCCGATGAACAGCTCGCTGTAATAGCTTCCGGTGAGTTCGGAAAGATCCAGAATATTATCCAGATACTGATAACACTCGGAAAAGGTGTATCCTTCGTCTTTCAGTGCATCGTAAGCATCCCAGGTCCAGGAAAGCCGATTGGCAAAGAAAATCATCACCAGCATCATCACAGTGGAAATGATCACACCCTTCCGATCCAGATGACCGCCAAGCAGTTCATATCCACGCAGTGCGCAGATTGCAGTGACTGCACCGGCAATGCCCGCGATGTATCCGAGCCGATAGATCAGTACCCAGAGCACACATCCGATCAGAGAACCGACGAAAGCACCTACGAGTCCGGCAACCAGATTACTCTTTTTTGCACGGGTTGTCTGCTGATTTTGCTGAAGATTCTGCTCGATCTGCTGTGCACAGGAAGTACACAGATAATGGTAGGAACCATTAACCTCATAATTTGACAGATATTCCTGTGTGCTGCCACAGGACTCACAGCAAGGCTGATAGTTACCGCCATGAAGATACTGAATCAGAGGATCTACGACACCGTTGATCATATCCGGAACTTTGTTTCCGTTTACTGCCGGCATTTTTATCGTCAGCAGAACGGAGGTGGAAGTACAGGAATAATCTACCAGATGTTTGACATTTTGCTTCTGGTATTCCAGATACTGTGCCAGCTGTGCGTTGTCCGGATCCTGTGTGGAGACGGCATTGATACGAACATGGTAAACCGTCGATTCCGTTGTAATGACAACCGGATATCCCTGATAATTGCCATCTGCATAGCTGCCGTGATCCGTCAGACTTCCCCCAAGAAGTAGTACACGTATTTTTTCCTTAAACATATTGAAATTCCTCCTCAAAATATATATGTTACTTTCTGTATCATAACAAATTCTGACATGTTTTACCACAAACTTCAGGATTTTGTAAGAAATAGAAGGAAGGTATTATATAGACAGAAAGATATAGTATAATTCATGAAAATGTAATGATTATTTCACGCTTGTAATGATAGAAATTTCATGTTAAAATACTTCAAAAATGAACATTCTAAAAATGAAAGAGAGGTATAGAAGGCATGATAAGCATTGAGTATATACATAAATTGCTGGATGTCTATAATCAGCTGTGTCGACCGTTATGCCAGCAGACCGGAATCCCGCAGACATCCCTGGATATCCTGATGTTCCTGAAAAACAATCCGCAGTATAAAACTGCTGCAGATATCGTAAAGATTCGTGGAATCAAGGCAAATCTGGTATCGCTCCATGTGGAACGCCTGGTGCAGGAAGGGTATCTGGAACGCCGTGAGGTGCCGGGAGATCGGAGGAAAACTGAGTTGATCTGTACGGAAAAAACAGAGAATGTCTGGAGACAGGGATGTGAGATCCAGAGAACATTTATCGAAACGCTATTTTCCGGGATATCTGCAGAATCAAGGAAAGTTTTTGAACAGGTGATGGAACAGACAGAGGAAAATCTGAATACATATCAAAAGGAGAACAAAAAGAAATGAGTATTTTATTGACAGTAATTGTTACATTTTTTGCAGGTATGGGTGCAGGTCTCGGGACCGGATTTGCCGGCATGAGCGCAGCGGCGGTCATCAGCCCGATGCTGATCACATTCTTGGGAATGGATCCCTACATGGCAGTGGGAATCGCATTGTCCTCGGATGTGCTGGCAAGTGCCGTATCCGCATATACTTATGGGAAGAATAAGAATCTTGATATAAAAAATGGTCTGATCATGATGGTTACCGTGTTGTTGTTTACCATAGTGGGAAGTTACGTTTCCAGCCTGGTACCGTCTACAACGATGGGAAATTTCTCCGTCTTCATGACCTTCCTGCTCGGTATCAAATTCATCCTTCGCCCGGTCATGACTACGAAAGAAGCCATGGCACAGGTGTCTGCGAAAAAACGTGCGATTCAGTCTGTGATCTGTGGAGTGATGATCGGCTTTATCTGCGGATTTATCGGTGCCGGTGGCGGTATGATGATGCTTCTGATCCTGACATCCGTTCTCGGATATGAATTGAAAACAGCCGTGGGAACCAGTGTATTTATCATGACCTTCACCGCCCTCACCGGAGCCTTATCCCACTTTGCCATCGGCGGCACACCAGACTGGACAGTATGGATCCTGTGTGTGGTCTTTACCTTCCTCTGGGCAAGAATCGCAGCCGTATTTGCCAATAAAGCAACGCCAAAGACTCTGAACCGTGTTACAGGAGTGATCCTGGTGGTGCTGGGAGTTGCGGTTATGGCGTTTTCGGTGTTGGGATAGAGTAACAAATGTCTGCAGGTCGGATGGCTCTTTGAAAATATTATGCATAACCACGCAGACTATACCCGAAAATGATATCAGCTGCGAAATGGAAAGAAAAAAGTTAATAGATAATAAATTGGAGGATACAATATCATGATAATCAGAACTGCAACCATAGATGATTTGCCACAGATCGCCGCCGTAGAGTCCGAGTGCTTCCCACCGGCCGAAGCCGCCACAAAAGAGGAATTCGCCGACCGCCTTATTCATTACTCCAACCATTTCTGGCTGATGTTCGACGAGCAAAATGACAACAAACTGGTTGCGTTCGTCGACGGTTTTGTCACCAACGGACCGGATCTGACGGATGAAATGTATGAAAAAGCTTCCATGCACGACGAAAGCGGTGCCTGGCAGATGATTTTCGGGGTGAATACAATCCCGTCCTATCGAAGACGCGGGCTGGCAGGAGAACTGCTGGAGCGGGCAATCGAAGATGCCAGAAAACAGAGAAGGAAGGGTCTGGTGCTGACCTGCAAAGATGCATTGATCCATTATTATGCAAAATTTGGTTTCCTAAATGAAGGAGTAACAGACAAATCTGTCCACGGCGATGCTGTCTGGAATCAGATGCGCCTGACCTTTTAACTGGAGTTGGCAGAAACTAACTACCCGCTTTACACAGATTTAACGAAAATCATACAATACCATGATAGAGCCATATGCGTTCTCCCACTATACTGTAAACCGTAAATGAATTATACAGATTCATAACAGAGATTTTACAGATGATTTCAAGTATCGAGCAGCAGACAGCTGCCGGAAAAGGGAGAACACAAAATGAATGAAAATGTAAAAGTAGTATTTGGGCTGATTGGTGGGTTGGCACTGTTTCTTTATGGAATGAACAGTATGAGTGATGCGCTGCAAAAGGCAGCCGGAGAAAAGATGAAGAAGATTCTGGAATTTCTCACGAAGAATCCGATCATGGGAGCGCTGGCCGGAGCCCTAGTTACGGCTGTGTTACAGAGCAGTTCGGCAACTACCGTTATGGTCATCGGCTTTGTAAGTGCCGGACTGATGAGTCTGCCACAGGCGATTTCCGTTATCTTTGGTGCTAATATCGGTACGACGATGACTGCCCAGCTGATGGCATTCAAAATCAGTGATTACATTTATCCGTTGATCTTCATCGGATTCATGCTGAACTTCTTAGGGAAAAAAGAAAAGGTTAAAAATATTGGTATGGTTATCTTTTCTTTCGGACTTTTGTTTGAAGGAATCGAGATCATGGGCAGCGTTATGAAACCACTGGCTGGAAGCCCGATCTTTGTGGATCTGATGGGAAAAGTGTCTTCTGTTCCGGTGCTGGGTGTTGTCCTCGGTGCGGTGATGACTCTGGTGGTACAGAGTTCCTCTGCAACGATCGCAGTCCTTCAGAGCTTTGCTTCCCAGGCAGGACCGGACGGTGTCAGCAGCGTGATCGGACTGACCGGAGCCATCCCGATTTTGCTTGGCGATAACATTGGTACGACAATTACAGCACTTTTAGCATCTATCGGACAGTCTAAAGATGCAAAACGAACAGCAATCGCGCACAGCATTTTCAATATCACGGGTACCTGCGTATTTATCTGGATCATTCCGTGGTTTGCACAATTTGTACGTTATATCTCTCCAAAAGGAAATGAGATCGATGTGATCTCCCGCCAGATTGCCAATGCGCATACGACATTCAACGTGGTCTGTACACTGGTATGGCTGCCGCTGATCCCGCTCATGGTGAAGATTGTTACCACGATTATCCGTGGAAGAGATAAGAATACCGGTGTGGTTTATGAACCGAAATATCTGGATAACAAGGTAATTGATCAGCCGGTGGCTGCTATGTATCTGGTATCTCAGGAACTGGAAAATCTGACAGGATTTGCCGTACATATGCTGAACAGCCTGAAAGGTTCTCTGAATCAGAAAAAGACCTCAGTTGCATATGAAAAATTCAAAAATCAGCTGGATATCGTCCAGCACCTGCAGGAAGAAATCACGGACTATATCACCAAATTGTTTTCCAGCGGTAATCTGACAGAGCTTCAGTCTGAACAGACAGCAGGACTTCTGTATGTAACCAACAATATCGAACGTATCGCCGACCGGTGTCAGGATATCGACAGCATCTGGATAAAAATCCAGGACGATGGCATGAGCTTTTCCGAGGAAGCCGGCAAGGAAATTGAAAATTGCATCAATGTCCTTCTGGATCTGCTGCGCCGGGCTATGACAGCCGTAAAAGAGGGCAGTGAAGAGGAAGCGGAACTGGTATTCAAAAATAAAAAGAAACTGCATAAAGCAGAAAAGAAATTCAACAAAGCCCACTTGAACCGCGTAAAGAATCAGAAATGCGATCCGGCGATGACCGGCTGCTTCTCCGGCATCCTCTACAACCTGGACCGAGCTGCCGACAACTGCGTAAGTATCGCAGAAGAAGCACTGGATAACCAGGGATTCGTAAAATTAGGCGAAGCCGCCAGAAACTTTGCAGCACCGGCTGCGGTTGTGGAGGCTGTGTAAGAGATAGGAACAGTAAGACAGAATATATAATTTAACAGAGACAGAGTATTTTCGATTTTGAGGTATAACAAAATCTGGAAGTGCTCTGTTTTTTAAAATTGCAATTTTCATACAGTGTGATATAATTTTTATAGATAACATTTTATCCGAAATGTATAAAAAACAGTGATTTTGGATAATATATGATCCATAGAAAGGAAGATATATATATATATGGAAGCTCTTGTATGGGAAACAGCAGAAGAATTAGACCAGAAACTGGCACAACGGGTTCGCAATATCCGAAAACGCCGTTCCATCTCCCAACAGAAACTGGCTGCGATGAGTGGTGTGAGTTACGGATCCATTAAACGCTTCGAAACCACCGGGCAGATTTCCCTGCTGTCTCTTACGAAAATTGCTACGGCACTTGGGATAGCAGAAGAACTGAGACAACTGTTTACGCAGGTACCGTATCTGACACTTGAGGAGGTTATGAATGAAAGATGATAAGCAACGATTAGAGGTATTTTATAAGGATCAGCTGGTAGGAACTCTTGTAAAAGGTAAGAAAGAAAAAGTTGGCTTTCAATATAGTGAGAATTGGTTAAAATCAGGTTTTTCCATTAGCCCGTTTTCTTTACCGTTGACAGATCAGATATTTTTACCGGTAAAGGATTATTTTGATGGACTGTTCGGTGTTTTTGCTGACAGCCTTCCAGATGCCTGGGGAAAACTTTTATTAAGAAGATTATTACTTTCTCACAACCGAAATCCGGACGATTATACTGTGCTGGATCGTCTTGCAATTGTGGGAAATTCCGGAATGGGAGCGTTGACGTATCATCCGGCACAGGAAATTGAAAATGAAAATACAGATGACAATCTGGATGATCTGGCAGAACAATGTAAAAAAATACTGAAGACAGAGTATTCCGAGAAATTGGATGAACTGTATCGCCTCGGTGGAACCAGCGGAGGAGCAAGACCCAAAATTATGACCCAAATCGATGGAGAAGATTGGATTATCAAATTTCCGGCGCACATTGACGGACAGGATTCCGGGAAAATGGAATACGATTACGCCTGTTGTGCAAAACAGTGTGGTATCACAATGACTGAATCCAGGCTATTTCCGTCTGACCGGTGCTCCGGGTACTTCGGAACGAAAAGATTTGACCGGATCGTGGATGCATCTGGAACACACAGAGTGCATATGCTGACGGCGGCAGCGTTACTGGAACTTGACTTTGAGCAGCCAAGCCTGGATTACCATGCGCTGATGAAACTTACAAAGATTCTGACAAGAGATCATGTAGAAGATATGGAAAATATGTTTCGACGCATGTGCTTTAATGTATTTGCACATAACAGGGACGATCATTCTAAAAATTTCACGTATTTATATGATGAAAACAGTGACAGCTGGCGCTTAAGTCCGGCATATGATCTCACCTTCAGCAATACGTATTACGGTGAACATACAACTACCGTAGACGGAAACGGAAGAAATCCAGGGGAGAAAGAATTGCTTGCGGTTGGTCTTGCAGCGGGAATAAAGAGAGCGGAATGTATGGATATTATCGAAGAAATACGAGATTGTGTTAAAGAACAATTAGCTGAATATGTAAGTCATTAGAAAATAGAAGTGGATAAGGAGTGTAACATAAGGAAATAGCTTAACAAAAGGCTATGGAGGGACAATATGAATTACGGTCGAGAGGACAGAAAAAATAATTGGAAAGAAAAATTAAGAGAAGAATTTGTAATAGCACTAACAGGGTCTGATATAGAAATAGAGTCTGCTTATATAGAAATTGGAAAATATTATCAAACTGCTGCACCACAGTATTTGTATAAATATTATGGGGATAATTTAGATAGACTTGAGACAATTAAAAAAAATAAAATGTGGTATTCGGCTCCATGCAATTTTAATGATGTTTTTGAATGTGAAGCAGCTATTGATAAAGATAGTATTGTAGAAGATATTATGAGACAAATTCTTCCTGCGAAAATGTTAAGTATTAAGATAAATCAAAAACAATCTTTTGACGAAGAGATGTATCCAGCAATTGAAAACATGAAAAATGTATTTCAGAGTTTACGAGAAACGTATGGTGTTACATGTTTTAGTGAAAAAGATGATTCATTATTAATGTGGGCGCATTATGCAAATAATAATAGAGGAATATGTGTAGAATATGACTTAAGGAAAATAAATCAGGAATTACATTTTACACCTATTCCAATAGTTTATTCAAAAAAGCGTGTGATTTTTGATAAGTTTAATTTGATGAATGGTGAAAATGATACGATAAGAATTCTTATTAAGAGTATTACGACAAAATCAGACGAGTGGACTTATGAAAATGAATGGCGTATTATTCGAGAAAAACAACCATGCGAAAACGATTGGGATGAGTCGAGAAAAGGTGCCTTACTTGAGATGATTTCGCCTAGCGCAATTATATTAGGATGTGCGACAACGAAAGAATTTGAAAACGATGTGAAAGAATATTGTATAAATAAAAAAATAGATTTATATAACATGGAAAAAGATGAATGGAATTATAAGTTGAATAAAAGGGCAATACATATATTTGGTAAATGTAGAAATAAATAATACAAATATTTATGAGGAGGGGCGTTGTATGGGTGAAGCAAAACAGACGTTATTATTGGCAAAATTTGGAAAAGAAGAGCATATAAGGCAATTACAAGAGGGGAAAATTTTTTTTAATGCAATAAAAACGTATCGTGATGATGGAACGTCTTATCGAGGCGATTCTATGGAAGGGAAAATTCCATTAGATCCTAAGAAAATAGCTATATATGACAAAGAAGGAAATAATATTTTAGATAAAATTCCTCGGCCAACTGAAGTCATTCAGGAATTTGGGGGAGATGAAGAGTTAAAAATGTTTTGTGCGGCAATTATCAATGTTGAAACAATAAATGATTTAGGAAAGAATGAATGGGTTCTTAAAGAAAAGTTTAAAAATGCAGTAAAAGATTTTGGAGAATATGTTTTGGTATTTTATTCAGCAGAATTAATAGAAAATATAGATAAAGTAGCTGATACGTTTGAAAGTGGGATAGTCTATGACGCAAGACCTATTTTATATAGAAATTTCAAGGATTATGAACATACAGAGGAATATAGAGCAACGGGAAGTTTTATGGATCCATATTTTGTAAAAAGTTTGAAATATAAAATGCAGAATGAGTGGAGAATTATTATAGACGGGGAAAAAGAATCGTTAAAGACAAATTGTGGGACTGGATTTTTATTACAAACACAACCATTAAAATCTAGTACATTAATGAAAACATCTGATTTTTTTAATAGTAAATTGTATTTTTAAAAGGTATATTGCTAAAAATATAGTGGAAAAGTTATAAAATCGAAAAATATAAAAGTGTTACGGAATATATGGAATAGAATCATTATAGGAAAGAAAAATCAATATGTCAAACTACGAAACAATGAAAAATCGTATGTCCTCCCATTTCCTGGAATACGATCAGGAAAAAATGATCCGGAAATTTGCTCTGGAGCATGATGAAAAATATCTCTATATTTTCTTTGTAGGAAGAAAATACCGGATTAACCGCATCACCGGAGGAATCACCTGGTCTGTGGATGAATTCCAGACGGAAGAAAATGCAAATTACAACGAAGCCATGACAATTTACGATGTCCTGTGTAATTCCAAAGAATACTGCCATCCCGCCCATGAATGGGTTCATATCGGCAGCCTTTCTACGGTGCGGGGAGGAAATCTGGCAAATGACAGTAACTTTTTCAAGGATGCAGGAAAGAAATTCGATGGAAAGACTGCAGAACTGGCGAAAGCCTGCGAGCGGCTGCATGGGATTAAGATAGAAAAAGGCGATGTGGCTTATCAGCTGGAAATGTTTTCGTTTCTGCCTGCCGTACTGAGATTCTGGGAATCCGATGACGAATTCCCTGCGAGTTTGCAAGTGCTGGTGGACCGGAACATTCTGGAGTATATGCATTACGAGACGGTGATGTTTGCAATTGGACATTTGCTGGAGAGAGTGGGAGAAGAGATGGAGCGAAAGTAAAGAACAGGTTGCTATAAAGCCGCTATTATCCGGAAGAATGATAGTAGCGGCTTTATTTCATTATGGGCTTTAGCCTGTTGAGTGAGATGGAGTTTTTCGCTGTTCCGAAAAATGGAATTTCACTCAACATTTAACCACCCGCTATGCGGGTGCGCGTCGATTGTTATACAAAAAAATTACCTTTCGATTTACAATAAAGTTGTTCAGGCTATATTGCAGAAAGGAAAGGTAATTTATGGCGAAGAAAGAAAATTCACTCGCACATACGAAATGGATGTGCAAATATCATATCGTCTTCACACCAAAGTATAGACGAAAAGTAATTTACAATCAATACAAAGAGGACATAAGAGATATTATAAAGCAACTGTGCGGTTATAAAGGCGTTGAAATTATTGAAGGACATCTAATGCCAGATCATATCCATATGTTAGTAAGTATTCCGCCAAAGATAAGCGTATCATCATTTATGGGATACTTAAAAGGGAAAAGTGCGCTTATGATATTCGATAAACACGCAAACTTAAAATATAAATTTGGAAATCGTCATTTCTGGGCAGAAGGATATTATGTTAACACAGTCGGATTAAATGAGGCAACAATAAAAAAATATATCCAGGAACAAGAAAAGCACGACATTGCAATGGATAAGTTAAGCGTAAAAGAATATGAAGACCCTTTTAAGGGTTAATGCCAAGTAGTAACAATGCCCCTTAAGGGGAAGCGACGAGTCAAGAGCAATATGGCTTGAACGGAGCTGTGGGAAGGCTGTGTAAACAGAATTCTCATAGCCGAAAGAGAAAGCCAGCGCCTTGAGACGCTGGCCTAGTAACAAGGGCTTATAGCCCTAGAGCAAACCACCCGTTGGACGGGTGGTCCTGATTGTATATCAATAATTGGTCCAGTGGATCAATTTTGATTATGGAAAGAAACATCTGGAAAATAATATGAATTAGGAAAAACAAATAAAAATTTGTCGGGAAATGTCGAGTAAAATAGCAAAATACACTATAAAATGTCGAAAAACTTTGAAAACATTACCTGCTATATGCTATAATGTAACATAATACATCATTTTTAATACGGATTTAAAATAATGGAGACAGAGAATATGGTGAGAGCAGCAGATAGCGATAATTTTCTGATACAACATACAGATTTTTCTTTGAGAGAACAGGTGAACTACCCGAATGGTGGAATATCAAGATTTTATGATAATGGCATCGATATGGTCATTATTGATGAAAATATTTGTGACCATAACCCGGGTGAGCCTGTTTTTTCTTATATGCTTATTACAGACAAACAGAACAGTTATATCCATCAGTTTAAAAGAGTTTTTCGTTTCTTAGGTTATATACAGTCTGAAGTTGACAGCTATCTTGCTAACGATGAAATGACATTACCTGAAGATTACAGGATAACCGTTGGGGACCGGGTAGAACAGGCGGATGCATCACCTCTGGAAATCCATTTTGAGGATAGCTTTTCAAATGCCTACGGTATGAATGCGCTCAGATATTTGACACGCGAATGTGGAATCTGTGATGAAAACGGAAACAATTATTTTCTCGATTATTTTATCAGAACACAGACCGAAAGATACGCTGTAGAAGAAAATGGACTTAATTTTCATCATCCGCAGATTATCGGAGAAGAAAAATACAGGAAACAGTTGAATAAACAAAATACCTGTGTTTTATGGGGAATCAAACTGTTCCGATTTTCAAAAGAAGATTGTGCGTTTCAAAATCGAATCGAAGATGATATCAAACAATATTTCGGAAAAGATACCGCAGCATTTGTCGATGACGGATTGAAAATCGACAGAAAAGTGGAATTATATGAACACCAGACGGTCAGTTTACAGGAAATACAAAAGCGTAGAATGGCAGGTATCAAAGCATTTTTGATCGTATTGCCAACTGCATCCGGAAAATCCAGGATTGTAGAGGAAGACCTGCGCGAATTTGCAAAAGAAAAACCGGGATTCAGAGGGCTGATACTGGTTCCGGGAATCAATATTCTTGCGGACTGGAGGGCAAGAGTACAGGAATCCGTACCGGAACTGGCAGAGAAAATTGAGATCAGAACCTATGCCTATATGTGCAGACATTATACGGAATTTCCAGCAGATTATTACAATTATATCGTAGTGGATGATGAGCGCGTTATAATAAGGACAAAGTTAGACTTTTGAAAAGTCGAAAGAATGGTTTGAGTAATTACGCATATGAGCGTATAATATAGCCTAGGACTATTTATATGAACCGCAAGGTTCTTCACTGATATGGGAAATCCCATAAGAGAGAAATTGTATGGCTATATCTTATAACGGATTATGGAAATTATTGATCGACAAAGGGATGAAGAAGATGGATCTTGTTGAAAACGAGAACATCGGAATTAGTAGTGGCACTCTTGCGAAGATGAGTAGGGGAGAAACTGTGTCCATGGGTATTTTGGAACGAATATGTATGGAGTTAGATTGTGATTTTGGAGATCTGATTCATTATGAAAAAGATACAGCAAAAAAGTGATATGAGGGTGAGATATTCATGGAGAAGATAGAAGAAAAACAGAAATTACATTGCTGGAACAAGGAGGGAAATCTTTATGGCAAAAATGATTGATAATAAACCTTCTTGGAAAGGTGAAGGAAAAGTATGGGAAAGTCTGTCTGCAAATCTTCCTGGGGATAATGTGGTTTATAACCAAAGAGAAGTGAATGGACGTGAGTATGATTTTTGCGTGATGGCTGAAAATCTTGGCTTAGTTATTATTGAGGTAAAGGGCTGGGATCCGGATAAGATAGATGTGCGAGGGGTAGATAACATAATAGTTGATGGATATGATGAACCTCAAACATCACCTAAAAAGCAAGCTCGAGCATACAGATTTGCAATATTAAATAAAATTGTTGAAAAATACAACGCAAGTCCGCTTGTACTTGATATGGTTTGTTATCCCTTTATTACACAGGAGCAATATGTAAGAACAAAATTAGATATTGTTTCTGAACCTGAATATACGATTTTCAAAGAAGATATTGAGGATGGAAAAAAACTAAATGAGAAAATTCAGCACTTGTTTACATTAAACAAGTTTATTCCGCATACAGATTTCTCATATGATTTGATGGTTAGGATTAGAAAACAGTTAGAGCCAGACTTTAAGTTAAGTGTTATAGATAACAAGAATAAGCCTTATTCAAAGTTATCTATTTTTCCTAATGGTATAAATGAGAACTTAATTCATGCGATAATTGATGACTATTTTGATGGTGTTAAACAAATAGTTTTTGTTAGTGAGCAAATGGAGTTTGATGTTTTCTTAAGATGTTTAAGTGATTCTTTCAAACTGCATAATATAGATCTTAAGAAAAACAATCTTAAAGTGGGATACGAAGCAGGGATAAAGGTTTCAAAGTATAAAGATGCTTTTTCAACATTTAATATTTCTGTATATTGTACTCCTAATCTTCAAAAAGTAATAGGTGAAGAATTAGTTGTGGTAGACGGACAATGTGATGAAAAACAGCATGAACTTTTGGCTACACTTTCTGATATGACATCATTTAATGTTCAGCAATATGATATTGAGCACGCAACAACTAATAGAGATATTTTAGTTGAAGCAGGTGCTGGAACTGGCAAGACATATTCAATGGTTTCTAGAATAGCCTTTTTGTGCAATAAGCAGGATGAACCAGTAATGAACATTGCTGATGAAGTGGCTATGGTTACATTTACAAATGATGCTGCAATCAATATGAAAAAAAGATTAAAGCAGATGTTTGTAAATTATTTTGTCCTCACAGGATATGAAAGATATCTAAAATACGTCGAGGATATAGATCGTGCAAATATCTCAACAATACATAAGTTTGCCATTAATATTTTGCGTGGTGAGTCGTTATATACCGGATTAGGTACTAATTTTAGAATATCTTCAAACGAGTACGAGAGAGGAAAAGCATATGATCTTTTCTTGAACGAATATTTGGAAAAGAAGGAAGAGGAAAATGCTAATTTCTCAAACGAACTTCCTATTCCCGTATATGATTTGAAGAAAAAGTTGATGAACGTTGCAGATCGTCTTTTTGATAAGAGTATTAATCTTGAAACAATTAAATCATCTGAAATGGGAACTGTTGTCGAGAATAATATCCCATATTTTAACGATTTATTACAAGAGGTAATGTTTCCTGCTGAAGCTATCTATACGGAAATGATGCGTAATAGCAATGATATTGATCTTAGAGATTGTTTGATTGAATTGGATAAAATTCTCTCTAATGGTTGCAATAAATTAGAAGATTTAAGAATTAGATATTTATTTATAGATGAATTCCAAGATACTGATGATGTGCAAATTGAAGTTTTTCAAAAACTACAAAAGAGTATTAATGCTGATTGTAGACTATTTGTAGTGGGTGACTTGAAGCAGAGTATCTACAGATTTAGAGGAGCAAAATTAAATGCCTTTCAGAGACTACAAAATGGCAAAGAAGTTGACTGGTGCCATTACCGCTTAAACAGAAACTATAGAACAGATGGTAGATTGCTTGATTTGTTCGATTCTGTATTTAGCGGTATGGGTGCAGAGGGGATACTTCCTTACAAACCGGGAGAAGATCAATTAGTCAGTGATGTATTAACTGATAGAAACGAAAATGATTTGTTTACAGAGCTGCCATGCCATGGAAAGGATAGTGACAATATTCTTGATTTGCTCAGTGATACAGTTTTGGAAGAGAAAAGGAAAATAGAAGAACTGTGTGAAGAAAAAGAACTTAGCAAAGAAGAACGCACTATTGCAATTCTAGTTAGGAGCAATTGGCAAGTAGACAATATTATTAGTGCATCAGCGAAGAAAGGTATAAATATAGAAGTAAGTACAGGTGGTGATTTGTTTCAATTACCATCGACACTTGATTTATACAAGTTGGTATTAGCATTAAGTCATAATACAAATGCAGCTTATTTAATCAATCTTATAGAATCAAACTATATTAATTTGAAATTGGATTATCAGAGATTAAAGGTTTTATCAGATGATGATAAATTGGATGAGCTGGTTCGAATTTTAAATGAATTCTTTTCAAAAAGAATGAGTATGACTTGGAGTGAATTATTAGAAGAAGTTTATTCGCAACCAATTTTGTTTGTTTTGAAAAAGATATTTGATTCGTTACAACCTTGGGAAAATTATAGCGTTGTAAGGGATAGACAGCGATTATACATTGCAAACTATGACTATTTATTGGAAAGAATGATTAAGTTTTCAAGGATTGATGCGCTGACATTGAATCAAATAATAGAGTATTTAGGTATCAATATACTTACTGGCCAGAAGCAGTTATCAAGAACGTTAGATTCAGAAGAGGGTGGAGTACATATTATTTGTACAACAGTTCACAAATCTAAAGGTCTTGAGTATGGAACTGTTATCTTGCCATATACTTATGAAGATATTAGTGATACCAAAAAGGTAAAATTGGAAGCTAGTTACAATGATAGCAAGCTCGCTTATACGGTTTTATTTGATAATAGCATTAGAGAACATAACTCAAATTATAATGAAGTTACAGAAGTAGATGAGCAAATAGCTGAAGAAGCAAGAATACTTTATGTTGCATTAACTAGAACTATAAGGAATTGTATTTGGATAAACAATATTGATAGTACGCCAAGTATTAGTTGGGCAACACTATTGGAGGGGTAATCATGTCGATAGTTATATATACATATCATAATCCATATAGCTTGAAAGGGAATCAAGAGTTATGGAATGAAATAGTGAATTGTCCTTATTTTTGTGTGTCACAGACTTTGGTCAATGGATTGAAAACGCTTTATGGGAAGGATTTTCAAATTGGCAGGGTGACGACAGTAAAAAATTTAACAGATGCAGTGTATAAGTATTGGACAGGGACAGCGTGCGCTGTAAAGCAACACACTGATATTGATAATATTATTAGTACGGCATCAGAACGTTGTGGGTTAAATGCTAACGAGGTAGAAAATATTAGAAAATCATTCTTGTTTAACAGGGATGAAGTTTTTAATAGTATTAGGACAATGTTTGAACTACGAATGGATCCTCATAATATTGTTAAAAAGTATCTTACTCCAGAACAGAAATTCATAGTCTTTATATTCAATGAGATAATTAATTCGACGAAGAATAAAGATTATGTTCTGAAAGAAGATTTTACGGAACAAGAGATTGATGAAGCCATAATTTCTGCGTTACAGATAGCAAAAGACAATTCAAGTAATGCATCAGAAAAAGTTGTAATTAGCGAATTTGACCATATTGTAATTCATGGGGTTCATCAGTTTTCTCCGCTAATGCTAAGAACTATAGAGGAGGTTGCAAAATATAAGAAGGTAATTCTTTTATTTAACTACCAGGAGCAATATAAAAATATATACCAAACTTGGATTGATATTTATTCCTCATTTGATTGTAAAATGATTGACTTCAAGGGGAATGAGTTTCACCCAACAGATTCTTCTACTATTAGTTATGAAGGAAACATGCTTGCTCAGAACATGGGAAAACTCTTAGAAGGAAGAAAAGAAGATATTACGGTAGAAAAACCGTATGAAATTATTGAGTTTGATAATATGACCGAATTTGCAGGTTATGTGGCAAAAATATTTGAAGAAGCTGAGCGTAGAGATCCAGAACATCCTATGGCGGCTATGAATGAACAAATATATGCCGCTGATAGTTCTGCTAATGACATTTTAAAAATATATTTTCCTGAACAGTTTGGTGAGCGACAGTTTTTAAATTATCCTTTGGGACATTTCTTTATTGCTGTAGCTAATATGTGGGATTCTGAAACAAATGGAATTCTTATCTCGGATATTAATGATATCAGAGAATGTTTGAGTGCAGGAATATTAGTAGAGACAAGCCCAGGTAGATTGGCATCTACATTTGGAAAAATGGAAAGTCTCTTCGTTGGATGTTTATCAGTAGATGATATGCTTTCAAGGATAAAAAAAGTAAGAAAAAATAAAAAGTTTATATCTGATGATAAGAGGTTAGAATATGTTTCTCATATTTCATATTATGCTGTAACTAAAGATGAAATTAATGAGTTAGAGCAGGCGTTAAATGATTTAGAGGAATTGGCATCGTTCTTTTACGAAGATTTTGAAAAGCGACCTAATAATTTTAAAGCGTTTTATAAAAAATTAAAACAATATTTACAGGAAGAGATATTGGATGAACGTGATTTGGGCGATGAGTTTATAGATATCATAAATAGGGTTCTTACAAGATTAGATGAAGTAGAAAATATAGATGCTTCAGCGTCGTTTGAGTGTTTGAAATCTACAATGTCATTATATCTTGTTCAGGAAACTAAGCCTGGTAAAAGTGCAAACTGGATTGTGAGAAACTATGAACAAATAGATGGTGATGTATTAAGAACTGCTAAGGATAGTAAGTCTCAAATAATGCATTTTGCATGTTTGACGGATGAAGATATTGATGCCGTTAAGACAAGAGAGTTTTCTTGGCCTTTAAATGCAGATTTTTTTGAGGTAGCACAGAACCCAGTGGATTGGAAGTACCAAGTCTTTGTAAAGGCAAGAAAAGAATATAAGAATTTTAAAAGATATGCACTTATATACGGACTAGAGTTTAATAAAGGAAAATATAAGCTTAGTTACGTGAAACGAGATGGCGACTTAGAACGAGAGCCGTATTATTTACTTAAAATTCTTGGAATAGAAAAGAAAAGAAATATTGATCGTATTATTAATAGAAAACTGGAAGATGTTTCAGATATTCAAATCAAGGATTCTTCTTTAGGAACGTATTCGATGTACGATTATTATCGATACAGAATTTGTAAGAAACGATTCTTGTTTGAAACATTAACAGAGGGAAATACTGTTTACAAGGACGAGTTTTTGCTTGCAAAGTACTTGGAAATTTGGGTAGAAAATGAAATAAAAGAGAGTATGCAAGGACTGCCTGGAAGTGAACTTGTATTAGTAGAGAGAATTAACGAAAAGTATGATGAGTTAAAGAAGTATTTCCCGTTTGCAATGAATGTAAATAGGATTGACATTGTAAATAATATTAAAAATCGTTTGGGAAGTGTGAAAAAGTATCCTATTCTCTCTGAGGAAGATAGGAAATTCATGATGATTAGAGAGCTGTTTATATATAAACAGTTAAAAAATCCAAGAAAGTTCAATAGAGATGTGTTAAAAGATAAATTTATTGATATTTCACCTAGCAAGATCGAGGAAGAACTTTCAAAGGAGAAACTTGTAGGAGACAACTTTAGGAGTAGTACTGATGTGTGGTGTCAGTATTGTAGTAATAGAGAAATTTGTATTGCGTACTATGCTCAGGTTGATTAATTGTATTTAGGAGAACTGTCTATGTTAAGTACAGGGATGTATGTAAGATGTCCGGCTGATAAAGAAAATATGGCGGAACCAAGGGTTTTTATATGCGGTCAAATTATAAAAGTAGATGAATTTAAGAAAACTGTTGTGGTAAAAATTCATGATCCTTTTGACTATTTACTCTTTTTTGAAGATTTGCCAAAAGGAATCATTGAAGTGCCCCAAGGAAGCGTTGATAGATGCAATTTCTTTATAGAATCTACTGTTGTTTATAACCATGAACGATGTAAAATACTTTCTTCTCAAAAGGCAAAAGATGGATTTTACTATTATTATGTTCAAAATCAGAGTAATAAGAGAGTGGTTAAAGTCTGTGAAAAGGAAGTAATAGCATCGTTTAATAATGGACATATTGATCCATGTACTCAACTAGGAAGGTATGAATTTCAGAATCCATGCTGGTATTTAGGACGAGCTGTTGTTTCAAAGAGTATGAATATTTTGGAAAACTCTATTTATGGTTTTAAGGAACTTGCCGGCTCTAAAATATACTTAATGCCTCATCAGGTTAATTCTATCATGCGATGCCTACAGGAGAGCCCCTGCAGATATATGTTAGCAGATGAAGTGGGAATGGGAAAAACCGTCGAAGCCATCTCTGTTTACAAGATTTTTTCATTAAATAAGAGTAATGCTAAGGCTTTAGTAGTTGTTCCAACTGCTCTTAAGGAACAATGGAAATCCGAGTTATTGTTGAAATTTAATATTCCGGAGGGATATGATTCAAACAATAATTATTTGCTAGTTAAGAGCATAGATGATATAACCAGTGAGGATTTAGGCAAATCATGGGACTTTATAATCGTTGATGAAGTTCACAAATTTTTATTTTCTGAAAGGGAGTATAAAAAGCTGCATGTGTTAAGTGAGAAAACTAAGAATTTATTGCTTCTTAGTGCAACTCCTGTTCAGCAAAAAAAAGAAGAGTATTTAGATTTACTACGTCTTTTATTGCCTCGAAAGTATGATAAATACAGTGTTGACGAATTTGGTGAATTGATAGGAAAGCAAAGTCGAATTATTCAAAAGACAGCACTTATTTTAGATGATTTAAGCGATTTGGAAGAAACGATTCAGGATGTAGAGAAGGATGGAGAGGATCCACATGAGTCAGAAGATTGTAGCGATTTAATTGAAGAAATACAGTCTGATTTGGAAGAAATATGTGAGGAAATTGATGACCAAAAGCTTTCTGATTTATTAAAAGGAATAGATGTAGATTCTGATGATATGGGAGTGTATGCAATTAAAGTTGTTATCTCCTACATATGCGGTAACTATCAAATTGAAAGCAACATTATTCGCAATAGAAGAAAAATACTTGAATCAAATGATTCTGATGAACGGGTAATGGCATCAAGAGATTTGATAGAGTTAACATACGAAGCCAATACAGATAGAAATGTGTACGAGCATTTAATCTATGAAGACTTGGCGAAATGGATAATGACAGGACTTGAAGAAGGTAGATTAGAGGTTGAAACAGATGTAAAACCTCTCTTGTCTGAGTTCTTTAGTTCGCCATGGGCATTTGAAGAATGTGTAAAAAAGTGTGAGCTGGAAGAAATCGGTGGTAAGGTTGAAAATTGGCTTGAGAGTGAGCAATATAACATAGATCATATTGTTGAAATATTAGATAATCCAGATGAGTACGCTGAATGTTATGCTTCTCGTTTAGTTGTGGTTTTAAATGCACTTTTTGATGAATACTATGATAAGAAGGTTGTTTTATTTACAAACTATGAAGAAACATTTGAAGCATATAAAAGTGCTTTGGCAAAAGCATTTCCAGAGGAAGAGGTTAGCTTTTTTGGGGCCAATATGCCAATTGAAGAAGTGGAATTAAATGCCTATAGATTTCAGTCACAAGATGAATGCAGAATACTGCTGTGTGATTATACAGGTGGTGAAGGCAGAAACTTTCAATGTGCGGACTACATAGTTCACATTGATTTGCCATGGGATGCAAGTGCTATTGAGCAGAGAATTGGTCGTTTGGATCGTTTAGAAAGAGATATGTCTAGACCAATTGTGTATTCAGTTGTAGTACATACTATAGATACTTTTGAAGATGCTCTTTTTAAGTTCTTTAAGGATGGATTGCAGATCTTTAATCAGTCTTTAAGCGGAATGGAAATTATCATGCGCGATATCAATAATGAAATAGTTTCAGCAATTTCCGCAGACTTTAAGTACGGCTTATTAGAGAGAATTCCGGCTATTATAGAGCTTGCTAATAAAATGCGTGCTGATATACGTAAAGAGCAAAACTTTGATGCTGCTGGATTTATATATAGACCTATGTACGCTGAATTACGTAGATTAATTGAGTATTATGCAGAAAATGAGAATGAGTTATTTGCCACAACAATGTCAAATTGGGCAAGCTTAGCTGGATTTCATGGGCATAAGAATAAGAAGGGTGAAATTACATATTCGGCTACTTCATTTGTGGCAAAATCTGCAATTAATTCACAGCTTATTCCGCCAAAGTGGAATGATTACATAAATACTAATCAGAATAAGTTTTTGCTTCAGGTACAGGAAGCTTTTGATAAGAAAATGGCAAGAAAATCCATGGACCGTTCAATAAAAGGAACATTTTCTCGAAAACTTGCTATCGAGAATGATTACCTTCATTTTTTTGCGCCTGGAGATGAAATATTTGATTGTATAGTTGATAATGCAATTAATTCTTGCAAAGGTTGCTGCAGTGCTTTGGCAGTAAAGAGTAGTATAACTTGGGCGGGACTAATATTTACATGGTCTATTGAACCAAACAATATTTACATAATGGATAATGGCGTTTCGATATATTCTATGAGTCCATATCGTAACTATCTTTTATCAGAGCAAGTTACTTGTCCGGTATCATTAAGCAATGAAGATTCTCTGGATGACGAAACTATTCTGAGAGAATATAGGAGTATTGTAAACGCCGGCTTTATAAAGTCAAGAACAATTCATCTAGGTAAGAGGGGGCGCGAGGCAGGTTTCCTTAAGGATGAAATAGAGGGACGAAATATAGACTGGTTTATTTCAAAATATGGTGGAGAAAACTGGAATGATTACGTTTTAGATGCAAGAAAAGAATCCTATGAGAAGGCTGTAGAAGTATTTAAGAAAAAGTCGAATATTCGTGGAGCTCGTGAAGAGATGGAGCGTAATTTATCAGCAAGGGTTGCAAATCGAGACTATTATGGCATTGACGACGATGGCATTGAAAAGTTAAAGAAAACGCAAGAAGTAATACTAGAAGCTATGAAGAGGCCAAGAATTAGGCTGGAGTCAGCAGCTTTTGTGATGATGGTTGGAGAAGAGAATGATTAAAGAAGAATTGGTTGAATATGTCACATCTTTTTTAAATGAAGAAAATGAGGAAGAGTTTAATTTAGAAATTGATGCACTGAATTCAGCAGAATTATTTCATTATCATACGGTTAAAAGACTACATAAGGCTTACAAATTGTTTTTAGCAAATGATGACTATTTAGGTGATTTTTTAATTGCGTTTAGAGATTATATGATTACACTTGATGTCGCGCAGGAGTATAAAGGAAAGCCTATTAAAGAAACAATCAAGTATGGGGTAGACTATGATGACGTTGAAGGTAAGTATTTTGCGGGTATGCAATTACCGAAGTATGTTAATGAGAAATTTATAAGTGATGCATTTATAAAAAATACTGAATCAAAAAAGATTGGAAAAGAAAATGCATTATTAACCGATTCTTTAATATATTCTTTAACCGGATATTCACATTTTAAATCCATGGATCAGAAACTGGCGGTTTATGGTGCATTAAATGCTCCGGAAGGATATACGGTACTTGTTTCTCTTCCAACTGGTGGTGGAAAGAGTTTGGTGACACAAACAATTTCATATCAAAAGGACGGGCTTACAATCGTTATTGTACCTACAATATCGTTGGCAATAGATCAAAAGCGCGTGACTAAGAAAGTAATTAAGAGAGCAACCAATGAAGAGGAGATTTTTTCTTATTCTAGCGGTGATGATGTAGGGCCTATATTTAAAGCGATACGAGAACAGAAGGCGAAAGTGCTTTTTATTTCACCGGAGGCTTTACTGGAAAATCCTGGTTTTGCTGAAGTTGTAAAAGAAGCTAATAAAAGTAGATATTTAAAAAATATAGTAATTGATGAGGCTCATATTGTAGTAGATTGGGGAGCATCTTTTCGAGTAGATTATCAATGTCTAGAATCGTGGAGAAATATGCTACTATTAACAAACCCATCTTTACGAACAATTCTTTTATCTGCTACTTTTGAAGATCGTTGTGTGGCAACATTAAGAAACTTTTTTGAAGTTAATGAAAAGTGGATTGAGGTAAGGTGCGATGCGTTAAGACATGAACCAAGATATACTGTTATAAGGGCGAAAAGCTATGTGGAAAAACAGAAGAATATACTTGAACTTGTACGAAAGTTACCACACCCAATGATTATTTATGTTGCTCGCCCTGTTGAGGCAGATCAAATAAAGCAAATGCTTGCTTCTAATGGAATTAAGAATACAAGAACTTTTACTGGACTGACCGGAAGAGTTCAGAGAGAAAAGCTGATTGATGCATGGGTGGATGACGACTACGAGATAATGATCGCAACATCAGCTTTTGGGGTTGGTGTAGATAAAGGGGATGTGCGGACGGTTATACATACTTATATTCCGCAAAATGTTAATACTTATTATCAAGAATTGGGAAGAGGAGGAAGAGATAGATTACCGTGCTTGAGTGTTATGTGTCTCCAACCAGAAGATACAACTATTGGGCGTGATCGTATAAAAAAGAGAGTATTGACTCCGGAGAAAATTATTGGTCGCTGGGATAGTCTTTATAATAATGCTAAATCTCAGCGTATATCAAATAATAGAGTATTTATTGATACATCAATAAAACCAAATTATGCGGATGTAGATGAATTTGATGATTCACCTACAAGTGATGCGGATATGAATTGGAATGTTTATGTCCTACTTTTTCTTCGCAGATTTAATTTGATAAAAATGTTAGAAGTAAAAAAGGTCATAGATCATTATGTTATTTTAATAGAATTAATTGATGATAGACTCATGGTAATTAATGATGAGTTAACTGAACTTATTACTCAATTTAGAGAAGAAGAGTGGGAATTTTATAGTTCTTCCTACAATGCGATTTCTAGTGCAGTAAGGGAAAATTGCAAGGATTGTATTTCCGAATTATTCTATGATACGTATTCGAAGGTGTATGAGTACTGCGCTGGATGTAACGCACATACAAATGCAATTATAGGAGATATAAATAAGTTCCCGCTTAAAAATCGTGTAATAGAGCCTTTAAGAACAATTTCTGATGAGCAAAGACAACCTTTTGGTGATGCATTAGAATTGGTAACTATACTAAATGATAATGATTCCCTAAGTACATTGGTAGATAAGCTTGTTAGTAAAGGTGTGACAACATTTGTTTTGCCGGATACGAAAGATGATTATGAGAATCTTATTAGAATTAATTCGATAAGAAATACTCTCATAATAACCCAAAGTGATTTGTTTAATCTGCAGAAGGCTGGGGGGTACTATTATACATCTGGTTTGGTTGCAGTCATTTATGATAAAGGGAAGAACACTATTGGTAAGCAGTATTTATCAATTAGAAATAACTTATGTGGAAAGAGTGAAACAAGAGTAATTCATATAATTAAAGAAAATACATATTTAGACGAATTAGGAAAGAATTTTATAGAGTTAGTGGATGGACCTAGTTTGTTAAGCGATACGCTATATGTGTAGAAAGGAACAAGATGTTTAAAGAAAAAATGGTTACGCCTGCAATTCCAGAAAGAGTATATGCTCTTTGTAAAATTGTGGAGAAGGGCCCTATTACTGCATCAGAGATAAAGGAAAAAATGGAACCGAATTTCTTGGGAAATAAATCGTCATATTTTAACGATTATAGGAATGCAGCTGAAGAATTAGGGCTGATTTCAATATCGGACGATTTGGTTAGTCTAGCGGTTGAGGATAAAGTTGTTAAGAGTACAGACAACATGAGGAAATATATAAATCAGCAGCTGGAGAAATTTAATGCAGGACAGTTTTATTTGGTGACAAATGCTTTTTTTGAGAAGGGAAGCGATATTTTTAAGGAAGATAAGAATATTGCTAACTTAGGACCAATGTTTTCAGAGATGACTGGCTTGCAAGTCGACGCTATGGCTATGAGAGCGTGGCGATTTTGGGCTTCGTTTTTGGGCTTTGGTTATTTACAAGATATGTTTATTATTCCAAATGCCAATGTATTTTTGAAGGATATAATACTGGAATCTAATATTGAAAAGAATAAAATGTATTCAATTAGCGAATTTGTAGACATTTTATCCCCTAAAGCCAATATTATTTTTTCAGATTTGCCAAACAAAAAATTTAATTATGGAGTATCTAACGGGTTGAGGGCTTTGCAGGATTCGGGATTCCTTAAGATGGAACATATCTTGGACCAGAAAGATATTTGGGCATTATACCCTATGAAAGCATACTCAAATGATTCGATAATTACAAATATTACGATACTTTAGGAGGAGTAATTAATATGAATGCTGATATAGCTAAAGAGAGAATTTCATATGTAGCACGACCGGATTCAATTACTTCATCTGAAGGGGATTTTTTAGCTACCCACGTATCGGTTAAGAAGCTTAAAGTTTTAGATAAGTTTGAGTTGTCGCCTGCTGGTGGGAACTCATATACAGAGGAAGAATTGTTTAAGGATTTTATTAGTAATCCAGAGGATAAGCATCAGTTTATTGCCGTATATGGACAAAGTGGAACTGGAAAATCACATTTAATCCGTTGGTTTGAAGCTAGATATAAGCAAAATAAACCAAAGGATGAAGTCATTTTATTTATAAGACGAAGTGACAATACTTTGAAAGGAACTATAAGACAGCTTTTAGAAAAACCAGAAGTACAGGATATTTCAAATAAGGAAGTATATGAGAGACTTGCAAAGGCCTCTCTATCAGTAGAAGAAAATAAGCTCAAAGATATGATTTATCACAATTTTATTATTGAGATAAATAATGATTCTGATGAGCAAGATATTCAATTGACAACTGTTAGAAAGAAGAGGTTAATAGCTTTTCTAAATAATGAAGTTGTTCATGATTATCTAATGAGCTCTAGTGGTCCTGTTGAGAGAATGTATTCTAAAATTGCGGAGCATACTCTTGTAGATAGAGATACTGTTGCACAGTTTGAGGCAAATGATTTTATTGTATCTCCAGAGCTTTATGACAATATAACTAATGCAGGTGCTGATCCTAAAGCCGAAAGGATGGCCAGGGAATTGATGTCTGATGAAGAGGGACCGATTGAAGCTCAGAAAATCGCTAATTATTTGAATCAGTTTGTTGGTGCGGTTATCCAGAGGTGCGCAGGAATTGAACCAGGTGATTTTAAACAGATTTTTTTAGATATAAGAAAGGAATTATATAGGCTTGATAAAAAGCTGACTTTGTTTATAGAGGATGTAACCTCATTTACAGGAGTAGATACTGCGTTGTTGGATGCTTTGATTGAAGAGCATACGGGTAAAAGAGATGGGGAGAATCTTTGTAGAATATCCTCAATAGTTGGAACAACCAATAACTATTTACAGAACAATTTCAAAGATAATCATAAGGATAGAATAACAAAATATATTTATATTCCAAGTGATGTATTAGATGAAGATGGATTATATGAGTTTGTTGCTAGATATATCAATACTATGTCCTTGGAAGAAGAAAGCATTTCTGATTGGGTAAATGGACATGCGAATCCAGAAGATTATCCGGTGCACGATCTTGTTGAAGGAAAGAATTGGGAATATGTTAATGTAGGTTATAACAAAGAAATTAGCATTTATCCTTTTACAAAAAGAAGCATACTTTATTTTTATAATTATGTGCTTCAAAAAGGGCATCAGACTCCAAGATATATAATTCGAGATATTATAGAACCGGTAGTTAGGGATGCTATTTTTAATAAAGAATCTTTCCCTAGTGTAGATATTGACGTGGTTAACGTTAATCAAACGCTTAGTTTTAGAATTCATTCGCAGGTAAGTGATGAAAAAACGATAAATAGAATTTTGAAATTTATGAGCGTTTGGGGCAATGGAAAGCCTGATCAGTATGAAGAGAATGGAAGAACGTATATTGCTGGAATTCCTAAAGATGCTTTTGATGATTTCAATTTTCCATCTCTAAATATGGATATTGTGCAGGCACCGGTTCACGCTGAAAAGCAAGTTGATGTTACTGCTCAAACTGTACATAATGTGACAGCTGAAGCATCTGAAACAGATGCTGTTGATACAAGTGTTCCGCTTGCTAAGATTAAGAAGTTGGATGCAGCAAATAAACTGCTGACTAAGTGGACGAATGAGCATAGTATTGATATTTCCTCGACTGTAGGAGCATCTGGAACTGTTCATTCTGCTATTTATGATGAGATACCAGATTATTTGTATTCAGCTATAAACTGGCAAGCAGAAAGTGTTACAACAAATAATGTAAAAAAAGTCAAAGAATCATCGTTATTATTTGTGGCATTAGAAGGACAAACCAAAAACGAAGGTTTATATGTTTTGCCAGCAAATTGGAATAGTATAAATATTATTCTTGCTTTTATTAGATGGAAAGAGTACGGAAACAAAAGTTGGGACTATCCAGATGCTGATTTTGATGCATATTTAATTACTACATGGACTGAATCTATAAAAAAAGAACTTGTAGCGAGAGTAAAAGAGTATAAACCCGGAGTAGAGACTAGATATATTGAAGCTGCTATTGCAGGCGAAATGTATCGTACAATTCTTACAGGGGAGTTTAGGGAGAAGTCATTAAAGAACTTTACTATTAAAGAACTCCTTGCCAGCAAACCTAATAAGAACAGTTCAAATTCGCATAGCAAAGAGTGGAATAGCTTACTCAGTGTTATGGAACAGAAAAATGCTGCAAAGAATAATCAGGAAACAGTTCGTACTTATTTTAACATTGATCAAGGTGGTGGAAGTAAAGTTATAGTACTTGATCAGATTTTACTTTCAAAAGTTTTTAGTAAAGTAAAAAGGAATCATCTGGCAATATCAGAAGAAGAAAAACAGAGCGATGATAAAGTAAAATTACGAAAAGACGCCTATGTTTTTCTAAATGATATCGAAGAAAGAATGGAAAGTGTTGCAAAAGCTGAGCTTGAACTTGGACGTGAAAAGCTAGAAAAGATATTTGATGCATTTGGCGATGATGAAATAGGAGAGGACGAGTTAACAGAGTTTGTGGATCGAGCTAAACGTTTTTTTGAAGAAGCAAACAAAACGCAGATTAATGTTAAAGAATGTAGGTTAGAGGGTGAAAAAAAATTGCCTACTTTAGCTAAAGCTATTTCTGATATATCAAGTGTATTGGATGAAAAGGATCCGCTGACAATACTCATGGCTTTCGCTGGAGATCCTATATCTACAATTAAGCCTTTGCTGGAATTTATTGACAGTTTGGAAAATGAGGTTCAGAAGGCTAAAAATCATATTGCTATCAAGAAGTCTGGTTTGATGGGATTTGATGGAGTGGAAGAAGCTGAGCACTATGTTGAGGAGAAAAAGAATATAGTGGAATACAAAGAAAAGCTTGAAAGGATGGTGAATGCATGATTTTTGAAGAACTTTCGAAAACAACAAAAGAAATGCAGGATCTGCAAAGAAAGATTAGTATTCAAAAGAATCAAGATGAGCAGAATGCTACGGACAGCAAGTTCAGAATGCTTCTTGTTCAGCTTGATAAGACTATTGATGCGATTGAATATTTGCATAGTAATATGAATGTTAATTCTGATGATGAGATCCTTGCAAGCACAGTGAGCATCCTTACTACTTTAGAGGAATCTATAGAGAATGATGTTGCTGAAAAGGAAAAAGTTGATTCGGCTGATAAGAGTTATAAGAGTTTACAAACAGAACTAAAGAAAACGTGGCCAAAACAATTTGAACAGTTAACAGCATTCACATTAGGAACACTAAATGTAATCCAGGGAATTAATCCGGAAAAAGTATCAGCCTGCATAAACAGAATTCAAGCTGCTAAAATCTGGGACAATAATCTTAGTCAATTTCAGAGTATGAAGATGGCTATTGATGAAGCAGAACAACTAATTGATAGCCTAGGACTTGATGATGAAATAAAATCATTCTTAAGCAAAATTAGAAATGGAAAAGCAACATTGGAGGATATTTTTTCAGCAGATGATAAGATTTTAAATTGGATTAGAAAAGAGAATTTGCAGAGCAAGATGTATGTTTCTTTAAAGTAGAAAAACTAGAGAAATAAATTGACACATCATATACTCGAGGATATACTTAAGTATATCCTTTTTATTTTGGAGGAAATATGGATTACGTATATAGATTTCCGGTAGTTAGAGGAATTCAAGCTGGTTCAGAGTATTATATTGCGATGGTTCCACTGAAGATGCTTTCAAAATTGTTTTCAACAGATGAGGAAGAGTATATCCCACCTGAGTATAGAGCACAGCGTAGACTAAATGAGAGCAGAATACCTGTAATAAGTAAGTATATTTTAGACAATCGCGAAAATTATGTTTTCTCTGCGCTTGCTGCATCTATAGACGGCGAGTTTGTGTTTAAGAATAATAAGACTAACGATGATACTGGAATATTAGAAGTATCAATGGATGCGCATTTTCTTATAAATGATGGTCAGCATAGAAAGTCGGCAATTATGGCTGCATTAAAAGAAGACAAGTCGCTAGAAAATGAGACAATTTCAATAGTTTTTTATGCAGATAATGGACTTGAAAGAAGTCAGCAGATCTTTACTGATTTAAATAAAAATGCTGTAAAGACATCGAATTCTATTTCTGAGTTATATGATTCAAGGGATGAAATGGCAGTTATAACGAGAAATGTGATTTGGAATAATGAATTTTTAAATACCTACACAGATAAAGAAAAAGATATTTTAGGTAAGTATTCTTCAAGCTTGTTTACACTTAACACATTTTATACAGCTAATAAGACTATAGTAGGAAGAACTATAAAAAAAGATACAGAAAAGTTCTTATTGGACTATTGGAATAATGTTGTTGAACATATGGTTCAGTGGCAGGAACTTCAACATAGAGAAATTACAAAAGTTGACTTGCGCGAGAGTTATATTGCTACACAAAGCATCGTTATACAGGCTCTTGGGCGTATAGGAAATTATTATATTTCGCATCAAGACGAGATGAAAGATGGATTACGAGGTCTTGAACGAATCAATTGGAGTAGAAGTGCTAAACAGTGGTATATGAGAGCTGTCGGAAAGAATGGAAGGATTATTACTAGCAAAAAGGCAGCATTATTGATTTCTAATGTCATTAAAAAAGAGCTTGGAATCGCATTAAGTGCTGAAGAAATAAATGCTGAAGAGGCATTAAAGAAAACAATAAAAGATTTAGAGGATTGAATATGGCTATTACAAAGGAATTGATAGATGGACTAATTGTTACCATCCAGAATTTATATTTGGCAGATGATATTCCATGGATGGTTGGATACTCCGGAGGAAAGGATAGTACAGCGGCAGTTCAATTAGTATGGATGGCGCTCGAAAAATTGCCTAAAAAGGATAGAAAAAAGCCTATACATATTATGAATACGGATACGTTGGTTGAGTCTCCAGTTGTTTCTAAATGGGTCGAGAAATCCTTGGAATCAATGAGAATTGAAGCAGAGAAGATCGATTTACCAATCATACCAGAAAGACTAACACCAGATTACAATAATACTTTTTGGGTAAATTTAATAGGACGCGGATACCCATTCCCTAGAATGAAGTATAGATGGTGTACTGATAGATTGAAAATTCAGCCAGTTAATAACTTTATCAAGAATAAAATAGCTGAGCACGGCGAAATAATATTGGTTTTGGGTACACGAAAGCAGGAGAGTTCAAGAAGAAATAGAACTATGACTAATCTCGAAAAGAAAAGAGTTCGAGAACTCCTTAGTCCTAACCCTACTTTAGCTAACGAGCTTGTTTTTTCGCCTATGGAAGATTGGACAGACGATGATGTCTGGGCGTTCTTAATGCAGTATAAGAATCCGTGGAATTATTCTAATAAAGATCTTTTGACCATGTATCGAGGTGCTACAGCTGATAACGAATGCCCATTACAGGTCGATAAATCAACGCAATCATGCGGTAAGAGTCGATTTGGATGTTGGGTTTGTACTATGGTTGAAAAAGATAAGTCTATGGAGGCTATGATTGCCAATGATCAAGAGAAGGAATGGATGAGTTCACTTCTAGAATTCAGAAATGAATTTGGTAATGAAGAGGGCGATAGAGAAAGAAGAAGTTTCAGACGAATGAAGGGAAATCTTCAAGGAAACTATGGGAAGCTATTTCATGGACCATATAAGAAAGAAGTAAGAGAACAGTGGTTAGAGAGACTTCTTTCTATTCAAAAAGATATAAACGAGAATGGACCCGAAGAGTTTAGAAGTCTTGAATTGATTCGGTTAGAAGAATTGCAGGCTATTAGAAGAATTTGGGTAAATGATAAACATGAGTTTGATGATGTATTGCCTAGAATTTATGAAAGAGTTTTAGGAAAAGCTTTCGTAGATTCTACTTGGCTTCACAATGAGAATTTTCAGGCAGAAGAATGGGATATTCTTAAAAAAGTTTGTAGTGAAATGTATCCAGATGAGGAATTAGCTTTTGAAATGATGTACACGCTGATTGATGTAGAAAATAAAGCGTCTGACGTGAATCAAAGAAAAAATATTCTGGATGATATTAATAAGACTTTGGCTAAAACATTTTATAAGGACGAAACTGATGCAACAGAGTACTATTCCAATATGATGGTACAAAAAAAAGAAAATGGCGGTAAATATAACGAGAAGTTTTTGGATTATCAACCGCTTGAAACAGAATTTGAAGATAACGAGGATGAATAATCGATGATTATTAAGAGATTGCGATTGCATAACTTTGGAGTTTATGCAGGTGATAATGAATTTTTGTTTACCAACAATAAGCCAATAGTTTTAATTGGTGGAATGAATGGTCGAGGAAAGACTACTTTTTTGGAAGCGATTCTTCTTGCTTTATATGGTTCAAACTCTGTTGCATATACAGAGAGTAAAAAAAGATCTTATGCGCAGTATCTTAAGTCTTTTGTTAATAAGAACGCAGAAGATAAAAAGTGTATTGTCGAATTAGAGTTTGAAATAAATAATGGCTCGAAAGAAAACTATATAGTAAAAAGGGCTTGGAATAGTATTGATAAGAAGACAAATGAAAGCATTTATGTATATAAAGATGGTGTTGCAAATGAATTCTTAACACAAAACTGGCCTATGTTCGTTGAGAATATTCTACCAAGTGCATTATCAAGTTTCTTCTTCTTTGATGGAGAAAAGATTGCAGAAATGGCAGTAGATAGTTCTAATAATCAATTGAAAAATGCAATTAGATCTATGCTTGGTATAACTGTGTTGGACGTCTTGGAAAATGATATTCTACGAAATATAAAGAAAATTAGTAAGGAAGATATAAATGATAAAACTTCCGAGATGGTTCAGAAACTTCGCGATCAAAAGGACCAAGCAGTTGCTGAATTGGAAGAGATTGATGTTGAATTAGAAAAGCTTGCCCAGATTTTAGTCGAGGATAACGATAAGCTTGAGTCATTGCATCAGTCGTACAACGCAAAAGGTGGAGATGCTGTAGAAAAGAAGCAGGAAACCATGCAGAGAAGAGCAGCATTAAAATCGGAGTTACAGTATGAAGAAAACCTTTTGCGAGAAATTGCAAGTAGTGAGTTACCCCTGGTTTTAGTATCTGACTTATTAAAGAGTATAAAACTGCAAGCTACAGATGAACATAATGATACTATCATGCGCGAGGCTGTATTGCAGTTAGACGATATTCTAGATGAATTTGTTAATGAATATCAGGGGGATACAAAAGCTAGTTTTGATTTCATTGAATATGTAAAAAATCGACAACAAGACACACAAGATGCTCCTGTTTATAGTTTGTCAGACCAGGCATTATTCCAGGCAAATAATTTAGTTGAGGGACTTTTAGATTCTTCAAAAGTAGAGGCTAAAAGAATATTGGCTGAGAAAAAGAAGAAACAAAAGCAAATAGGAGAATTGGATAGTTATCTTTCATTGGATATCAATGAGAAGGAACTTCAGGAAGTATATAAGAAAATTAAAAAAGCTGAAGAAAAGCTGATTAAAGATCAAGTAAAAATGTCTGCTTTAGAACAAAAAAGAACTGCAGCAAATTCTAAAGTAATGACTACTACATCTGAATTCAATAAATATGTTGAGGCATATCTTGCAACAGCAGAATCACGAGATAGTTCAGAGCGTACTATCAAGTATTCAAATATTGCACTTAGCATTTTGGACAAGTATCAGGTTGAATTGCAGAAGAGAAAAACGGATATTTTGGCTGAAACAATTACATCTTGTTACAAAAAACTGGCAAATAAGAAGAACCTAATTAATAAGATTGTGATGGAGTCAGATTCCTTAGCAATTAAGTATTTATCTGAGGAAGGAAAGGAAGTGACTCAAGATTCATTATCTGCTGGAGAGCAACAGTTAATGGTAATATCTATTCTTTGGGCATTGGCAATATGTTCAAAGAAAAAGCTCCCTGTAATTATTGATACTCCGCTTTCAAGATTGGATTCGTTGCATAGAACCGCGCTAATCAACACATATTTTCCAAATGCGGGGGAACAGACTATTATCCTATCGACAGATTCGGAAATTGATAGTACATACTATGATTTGATGAAAGATAATGTCGGAGACGAATTTACACTTAAGTATGATGAGAAAACAAAGAGCACCTCTATTGAAAGAGGATATTTGATTGGAGCGTAATTATGATAATAAAGCAGGTTAGGGTTTCTAAACAGGCAAAAGATCAGCTGTCAAGATTAAAGGGAAAAACTGGAATTAAGAATTGGAATGTATTGTGTAGATGGGCACTTTGCTATTCTCTAAGTGAAAAAACAATACCTACGGATATTCAAATTGCAGCAGATAGTAATTTGGAGATGTCATGGTTAACTTTTGGTGGTGACTATTATGAATTGTACGAAGCATTAGTTAAAGCGTGGTGTCAACAGATGAAGTTGCCTACAGATAATGAAACGGTAATAAAGTATTTTAGATTGAACTTAGAACGTGGAATTGCTCATTTGTGTGGAACTGGTTTTATAAAGAAATTTGATGATTTGATAAAACTAGCAGTGAAGGAGAAAAGGGCATGAGCATATATTTAGATTATAATGCTTCTGCTCCAATTGATTTACGTGTTTTAGATTGCATGGTGGATGTTTACAAGAACTCAATTGGAAATGCAGATAGTAGAACGCATGGCTTTGGCGAAAGAGCAAGATCTGTAGTGGAGGATGCTAGAAAGCAGGTTGCAACACTCTTGGGAATTTCATCAGACGAAGTTTTTTTTACTAGTGGTGCCACAGAAAGCAACAATATAGCAATAAGAGGCTTAGTGGATTATGGCAAAAAAAATGGAAAGATGCATATTATTACAACAGCGATTGAGCATAAAGCTGTTCTTGAGACAGTAAAGCATTTATCTGAAAATGGGTTTGAAGTTGAGTTTATAAAGCCAGGGATTAGCGGAAGAGTAAATGCTTCGGATGTCTTAGATAAGGTGAGGGAAGATACGCTTTTGGTTAGTGTTATGCATGTAAATAATGAAACAGGAATAATCCAACCTGTTAAAGAAATAGGTGATGCACTTAATCAAAAAGATGTATTGTTTCACGTTGATGCTACGCAGAGTTGCGGAAAGCTTGTCGATGAAATTCGAGGCATTAAATATAATATGCTTTCATTTAGTGCACATAAACTGATGGGGCCTCAAGGGGTAGGTGTACTTGTATTGAAAAAGAATCGATACAAGTTACCACCAGTAAAAAATATTATGTATGGTGGTCAGCAAGAACACGGAATACGACCTGGCACAATTCCGGTTGCTTTAGTTGCCGGATGTGGCAAGGCATGTGAAATTGCAAGTGCTGAATACAAAGAAAATGCTAAAAAGGCTATTGATATAAAAAAATCTGTGCTTCAAGAATTGGATGCTTCAGGAGTAGAGTATTCTATTAATGGTGATCCGGAGTACTGCGTTGATACAACAATTAATGTTTCATTAAAAGGTGTATCTTCCGAAGCATTGATGATATCAACAAAGCAGTTTTGTGGAGTTTCTAATGGTTCGGCTTGTACATCAAAAAGTTATTCTCCAAGTTATGTTTTAGTAGCTATGGGACTTGATAATGATACCATTGAATGCTCATTACGAATAAGTTGGGGAGTGGGAACAAATAAAGATGAAGCTATCAAAGGAATAAGAGGACTTCTAGATGTAGCAAAGCAGTTCAGTTTGTAAAGCGGGGGATGAAAGTGGATTCAGGTAAATTAAGCACAATTTTATATTCGAACAAGCTCGATGTAAAGAAATTTGAGAATCTGCTGAGTAATAATGACCAAGGGTATAAATTTTTTTGGCTAGAGGCAATATTAAAGTTAATTGCTCGGAATAAGCAGTTATTTACTTTTGAAGATGTCATAGATGAAATGATTGTAGGGGCTTGGCGAATGGTTACACATTACCATCTTCGCCTTGGGCATACTGTCAATGGAAATGCTGAAAACTTTCTTGAACATGCAATAAGGATTCTGTATGAATGTTCAAAGAAAGATGTCGGAAATAAGTCACCATCAAAGGATCGCTTGTTGTTTCTTATCCAAAAGTATCAAGATGATTTGATGGATGATAAGTTGCATTTGACCGACTATGTGCCCTATAGATTAATAAAGCCTTTTGTTGAAAAGGAAGGCAAGGATTATATTGATAGAAAAAACTACAGCCGCTTTATAGCCTATTTAAATGCATTCACAAAGGTAAATCATGAATTTTTTTATGATATTACGGATGCAGAGAATCCTCTTAAGAGAAAGATTCGTCTTAATGAAGAATGGGTTAATTTCATTCTTCAGAACTATGCTGTTATTATGGGATGGCTTAGGTTTAATAAGGCATTATTTATACAGGATCGTAACCCAGGTGTACCTGGAGTCATGTATAAAGTGGCGCCAGAAACTGAAGAAAAACGTAAGTCTTTAAAAAATGCACGAGAATTATGGATTGCAACTGTAGATGTTACAGGAAGACCACTATATGAAATCTATACGGGTAATGAGTTGTCTATAGATGAGTTTGATTTAGATCATTTTGTTCCAAGGTCATATGTATCAAACGATGAATTATGGAATCTCACCCCAATGGCAAAGAAACTAAATTCTAGTAAGAATAATAAGTTGCCTGAGCGGAGATATATCAAGGATTTCGTTGAATATAATTATTATTTATACAGCTTAATATTTGCTAATGATAATAAAGATCAGGCTGCTATTTTAAAACAATATTTTGACAGATGTGAAAATCAGCATTTGAATGCTATATGGGCTACAGAAAAGCTTTATATTCCAGGAAATACGAAAGAGCAGTTCGGAAATATTTTGGAAGAGAATCTGAGTCTTGTATATGATTCAGCCAAACTACAAGAATATGAAGAATGGGTGCTTTAGATGAATGAGACTATTACATATTACAACCAAAATACAGAGGAATACTTTAATAATACAGTTAATGTTTTAATGCAGGAGTTATATGACCAGTTTAAGGCGTATTTAAAACCCGGCGATAAGATTTTGGACTTAGGCTGTGGAAGTGGGAGAGATTCTAGGTATTTTTTATCAAAAGGATATGATGTGGTTTCTATGGATGGATTGAAGGAAATGTGCCGTTTGGCTGAAAAATATATAGGCAGGGATGTTCGCAATATTACTTTTGCAGAACTGGATTATAACAATGAGTTTGATGCGGTGTGGGCTAGAGCGTGTTTGAAAAACATTTTAAGTTGTTCATTTTAACCAAATTAATATTGAGACGATGCATAAGAACCCTAGGTAAGTGAATGCTAATTTGTCATACCTAATGCTTGAAAAATAGATTTACTTTTATATTCTTTTTGTGTTGGTTAATTTTTACGGGGATATAGATTTTCAATTAAAGTTTCAAAAGCTTCGTGTAATTCATATCTAGCTACTTTTATATGATAGTTAATGTCGTCTTGTTTATTGATTGCTGAATCTATTGTTTTGATATCTTCTAGTTGATATGAAAGTATATCAGGATTATGCCTATAGTCAATAGGACTAGTGTAAAGTTTAATAGCTTCCTGATAACGTTTTTCTCCGATTTCGTTTTTTATATTGTATATGATATTTCTGGAGCTGAAAATACTTTCTTCTAAATCATGAAGGCATTCAATAAAATAAGTGAAATCATTAGATGAAATTAAAGAATTGAGAACAGAACGATAAGATTCTGCTTCATAGCCAAAACAAAGACAAGAACTATCAGTGCCAGTTATTTTGTGAATGGAATCTAATGATTTGCTGCTTAATCCAGTTGTTTTTATTATCGCGGTTTCAAACTTTGTTCTGTTTGAATAATCAGGCTCATTTAAAAGATAACCTAATTCACAGTTAAATATATCGCACAATTTAAACATTGTTTCAATCGGTGGTATAGTTTTTCCTTTTTCATAATTTGATATTTGTTTCCCTACTGTGCCGATTTTTTTTCCTAATTCTGCTTGAGAAATTCCAAGTTTGGTTCTTTCTGTAAAAATAGTCTTACCTATTTGTTCTTTATTGTATTTCATAGCCCCTCCTGATTTACCTAATAAGTAAATTACAAAATCAATAATATACTTTACAGTTCTTATGAAAGTAGTATAATGTAATTAACTTAAGACGTCAAGAGTGATATTTAGTTCTAATTAGGGAGGAAAAATAATGACAGTTTATACAACGAGAGAATGGAAAGGACATGGCAAACAAAACTATTATTGGAACGAATATAGACTTGAAGGCGATGAAATTTTAAAATACAAATGCCATCGTCACAAAATTTTTGATGGGCATGAAAATGAGTGGAATGAGGATGAACAACTTGAAGAACGATGGAACATTGAAGATTCCAGTATGCCAGACTGGTTAAAAAAATATATATAAGAAATGCAAGAAAAAATCATATGGTATTTAAGAAAGGACAATACAATGAGAAAAAAAGATATAAGAATATTTATTGAAGCAATGGAAGAAATTGGTGATAACTGGACAGAAGAACAGGTAGAAGAGGTATATGGAGATAAGAGTCTTAAGGAAGCTCTGGAAGATAGAAAAGCAAATGTTGAAAACTTGATGGACATTATTGGAAAAATAATTAACAGATAAGAGTTCTGGATAAAGATAAGCTGCTATTGTTATGAGGAAAATTCACAAATGATAGTAGCTTTTTTTATGGAATAATTTGGGGGTGGTATATTTGCATGGAATGTGATAAAATAAAGCAAACATACATTCGATTATACTGGGGTGATGGACTGAATTGACAAAAATGGAGAAGATAAAAAAGATTGAGAGCGTGTTGCATAGAAATAATCTGCAACAGGATCTGTATGTGGAGCTACTGGGAGCAATGGGTGAATAATCCGGTCTCCGTATCCCTGCTGTCCGGGGATAGGAAACCGCAAATCCGTTTTTAAGGAAACCACCATTCCGGTGGTGGAAACCTATATCATAAATCCTTTAGAATGTAATCATGCACCGAGGTGTAAATACATTCAAAGGAGGTCATGACTATGACCAAGTATCGAGAGATCCTCAGACTTAGTAGTCTGGGACTCAGTCAGCAGAACATTGCCTACAGCTGCAATGTCTCCAAGAAGACGGTCAATCGCGTTTTAAGGCGAGCTAAGGAATTAGATATTTCCTGGCCGCTTGATGAAAGCGATACTGATGCTGTACTTGCAGAAAAGTTTTTCCCTTCTGTAAATCAAGTCACATCCAATAGGAGGATGCCTGACTACGCTTACATTCGTAAGGAGTTGCTCCGTAATGGAGTCAGTAAAAAACTCCTTTGGACGGAATACATGGAGGATTGCCGTGCCAATGGCGATGAACCACTCATGTATTCACAATTCTGCTACCACATCCAACAGGATGAGCAGAAACATCGTGCTACCATGCATATCAACCGTAAACCCGGTGAGCAGGTTGAAGTTGACTGGGCAGGTGAACCAGCAACAGTCATTGATCCTGATACCGACGAAATCATCAAAGCATACATATTTGTCGGTGTAATGACTTACAGCCAGTACGCATACGTGGAAGCATTTCTGGATATGAAACAGAAGTCATGGATCAATGCACATGTCCATATGTACGAATATTTTGGTGGTGTCGCCAGAATCCTCGTACCGGATAACTGCAAAACTGCAGTTGTTCATAATGGCGGATGGAAAGACCAGCAGATCAATGAGACCTATCAGGAACTGGCTGAGCATTATGGAACTGCTATTATTCCGGCGCGCGTCAGGGCTCCCAAGGATAAGCCGAATGCTGAAGGGACGGTAGGAAATATCTCTACCTGGATTACAGCAGCACTTCGGGATGAACAGTTCTTCTCCCTTGCCGAATTAAATCGTGCAATCAGAGACAAGCTTGAACTGTTCAACCAAAGGCTCTTTCAAAAGAAAGAGGGTAGTCGGCGAAGCTTATTTCTTGAGGAAGAAAAACCATTGCTGGCACCATTACCTTCTACCCGTTTTGAACTGAGCGACTGGAAGACAGCCACCGTCCAGTTCAATTATCACATATCTGTGGATGGAATGCTATACTCAGTTCCTTATGAATACATCAAAAAGAAAGTGGATGTAAAGATAACAGATACCACTATTGAAATTTTCTACAACCATAACCGCATTGCTTCCCACCGTCGTCTGAAAGGACGCCCTGGGCAGTACAGCACGGTCACGGAACATATGCCGGAAGACCACCAGAAATATCTGGAATGGAACGGCGACCGGTTCCGCAAATGGGCTGAGCGGATTGGCATAAATACGTACACTGTGGTCAATGCAATACTGACCTCCAAACATGTGGAACAACAGACCTACCGAAGTTGTATGGGGCTTCTGAAGCTTGCCGAGAAATACTCAGATGCATTGCTTGAAACAGCCTGTAAAAAGGCATTGTCCTATACATCTTCGCCCAGTTACAAGAGTATTAAAAACATCCTTGTAACCGGTTCTGTAAAGCCAGAATCAGAAACTACTGAATCCACGACCACACATAAAGCACACGGCATCACAAGAGGTGCCGATTACTATCGGAGGTAAACACATATGACCAATCAGAGTACAATTGATAAATTAATTGAAATGCGCCTTACCACTATGGCAGATGCATTCCGCAACCAGCTGGCTGATCCTAAATTTAGAGAAGTACCATTTGAGGATCGCTTTGGTATGCTGGTAGACATTGAATACAGCAATCGGAAAAACAACCGTCTGAAACGGCTAATCCATAATGCTGGATTCGACCAGCCGGAAGCAAATATCATAGATATCAATTACACTTCCGGGCGCAAGCTTAACAAGGATCTCATTAACCGACTTACAACTTGCGAATATATATCTGAACACCGAAATCTTTTTATCACCGGCGCTACAGGCTGTGGTAAAACATACATGGCCTGTGCCTTTGACATGGAGGCTTGTAAGCAGTATTTCAATACCAAGTATGTCCGGCTCCCTGATCTGCTTATTGATCTGGAGACAGCACGGACAGATGGTAACTACAAAAAAGTCATGGCGAAGTATGCCAATCCAGTTGTTCTGATCCTGGATGAGTGGCTTCTATTGAAACCAACGAATTCAGAACAAAGGGACATCTTCGAACTACTTCATAGGAGACGTAAGAAATCTTCAACGATTTTCTGTTCCCAGTATGCATTCGAGGAATGGTATGAGCAGCTCGGCGGTGGTGACAGTCCTCTGGCAGATGCAATCATTGACCGTATTGCCCACGACAGCTATCGAATAAATATCACAAGCATTGATGCTGAACATGATAGATCAATGCGTGAGGTATATGGTTTGGATAAAGAACTACGCGAGTAAACTCGCATAAGCGGTTTCCGCAAGCCCGGACAGGCGGTTCCCTGCCTGCCGGATTTGCGGTGTTACCGCACGAGAATATTCAATCAAGGCTTGCAGCAACTTTACAACTGATCTTCCAACAAGTGGATTTGGTCATAAACTAATAACAGGATACGCATAAAGTTGCATGGCAATTTACGCAAGAAAGACGTTCTCCTATGTCGTCCGCAAAGGGAATTCCCTTCCCCTAAATATGGCAAAAGCACTTCTGGTCCAATGGACCAAAAGTGCTTAACTGTGGTAGTGTAAATTATTCTGTGTAAACCTCTCAGATTGATGATAAAATCGTAGGTTTATAGAATACAAAATATAATGTGATGGGCTGAATGGCATTTCTTGCTGTTCAGCCCGTTGTTTATTTAGTAGCATGGATTCTATTGCATGTCAAGGGCGCCCGAGAAAATCGGGCGTTTATTTACCCTTTATATGCATTTGAATCTATGCTTAGTCAATATTCTCTGGCTGGATCCGATCTCCAAAATAGATGCATAACTGATCCAGTGTCAGCCCCCAGTCCCAAGTCTTTCCGGTCCATTTTTTTGTGGCATCCATCATTGCCAGATAGAGCATCTTGAAAAGCGCATCATCGGTCGGAAAAATGGTTTTGGATTTTGTAACCTTGCGAAGCTGACGGTTAAAATTTTCAATGGAATTTGTCGTATATATTAATTTACGTATCTCAGATGGATATTTAAAATATGTGGATAATTGAGTCCAGTTATTTCTCCAGGATCCGATAGAAGCAGGGTATTTTTTGCCCCATTTTTCTTCCAGATCATCCAATGCTGTGAGTGCAAGATCCTCTGTATCTGCTTTGTAAACCAGTTTTAAATCTGCCATAAATGGTCTTAAATCTTTGTATGAAATAAACTTTGTTGAATAACGGATCTGATGCACAATACACCTCTGGATCTCTGCCTGCGGGAATACTGCATGAATCGCATCCCCGAATCCGCTCAATCCATCCACAGATACGATCATGATATCCTCTACACCTCTGTTTTTTATCTCGTTGAGGACGGACAACCAGTATTTTGCACTTTCGTTTCCACCTACCCACATACCGAGAACCTCACGTTTTCCGTTCAGTTTAACACCTATGGCAACATAAACCGCTTTTTTTACCGTTCGATTATCTTCTCGAACATGGAAATGTACCGCATCCATGAAAACAATGGCATATTTTCTTTCTAGCGGTCGGTTTTGCCATTCTTTTGCGATAGGAAGGATTCGATCTGTCATGTGAGATATCATTTCTGCTGAAGCATCCACACCATAAACATCTTTAAGATGAGCGGAAATATCTCTTGTCGTCATTCCTTTTGCGTACATAGAAAGTACCTGATCTTCAATATTTGAGATATCTGTCTGATTTTTTTTCACGATCTGTGGTTCAAAATCTCCTTTTCTATCTCGTGGTATATCGAGATCGAGCGAGCCCATTGAAGAGGTGACTGTTTTAGGACTATAACCATTACGGCTATCGTCTGTTTCTTTGTTCTTGTAGTCGTACTTGGAATATCCAAGGTGATCATCCATTTCAGCTTCTAACATACCTTGCAGCGTTTCGCCTAGCAGGTCTTTCAGCATGTCCTGGACGTCCTGGGCATCCTTTGGTTGATAGTGTTCCAACAAGCTACTGATGAACGCTTTGCGTTCCGGATCCATTTTTCTTCTTCGTGCCATAAAAAAATCCTCCTGAATTGATATTTATTTTAACATCAATCCAAGAGGATATATAGCTCTTTTAGAGTTTACACAGAATTAATTACAGTCTCTTAACTGTAAATTGAGACAAGTTTTGGTCAAGTTGACCAAAAGTACTTATCTCTTAACCACAAAACACATTAACGCTCCATTAATTTTCTGCTCAAATCTCTTACTTGTCCAATTTGCTTTTCGAACATCACATCCCACAATCCCAAGCACTTTTCTGCTACATCCTGATCTAATCCATTGTCTGAATTAGCAGTTTCATCATATAATGCAATTATGAGTTTTGAAATATCGCTTTCTATTCCCCATTGAGTTGCTAGTTCTTCCAGAGGCGTACTAAGTACATTTTCACACAAAGCAATTATTACTTCAGCATAGTCTTTTACTGAGCATGCATTCTCTTCTAAAAAATGCACAAATGAATAAACCATTCTTTTACTTACCTTTGATTTCATAATTTCCCTTAGGAATTCCGAATCACGCCCTACATCAACAAGATTATCATAAAACATACTACCTAATGGCATTTCAACATCAACCTCAGAATTCTTGTACTTCAAAATAATTGCTTTACCTATTTCACGATATTCATCGAATCTAAGATATATGACCGCCATATGTAAAATCGCCTTTACTTGTTCTTCATTCAGTTGCTCCATATTAGACATCACATCTTTAAACTCGTTATACCTAATGTAAAATTCACAAATCGAATATCCACCCATTTGCACAAGTCGCTTATCATTTGTCTCAAAACACCTTTGAATTATCGATAAAACACTCTCTTTATATTTGGAATATAATCTAAAAAACATACCCTTCGAATCATGAAAGCCTGCCATTCTAACATCCGACTCATACACACGAAGTATTCTTTCTTCTGCCCATTCTCTATCAATATTATATATAGGCCATAATGCATAAAAGCAAGCCATTCTAACAGCCTCATCATCATCTAATGTGAGTTTATCTATAACATCTTTAAACTCTACAAACAACGCTTGATTATCCCATAGAAGATGACCTATTGCCCTTATTGCATGACCTCTCATACAATTTAAAGATCTGCTTATCAACTCCTCACAATTCAATTCCTTATTATCTTTTATTTCCTTCTCTTCTTCTCCTTCTTCATAGTAAACAGCAATTTCCTTTAATTTCTCTATCACCTCATCAGACCAAGAATAAATCTTTACTTTTTCAATTATTCCGCAAAAATGTAACGCCCTCTGACTTCTCATATCACAAGGAAATTCACTAAACATTTGCTCCCAAAGATTTTTCTCAACTAGTTCAATAGCATCTGAAAACTCAGCACCCGAATACATTGCATCGATATAAGCTGGTACAACATTTTCTTTATTTTCAATGACAATTTTTATCATTTCAACAGGCTCATCTTTCACCGCAGACTGAAAATCTCCTACATACATGCTTAGTGAACTTTCTATAAATCCACCGTCCACTTCTTTCCAATGTGAGCGATTTCTATCGGCTATTTTATCGTTTGTAATAATTTGTAGCCATTGTTTTTTTCCTATCCTTTTACCAGCAACAGGTGATTTTACCCAACCAGAATGTCCATCTCCATTGATATACCGGTCTGTTTTTCCTTGAAATTTTCTATCAAGCACATTTAATAAATCCCTATACTTGGATGTGAGGCGTTCATGCGTAACGCACTGTAATATATGATACTGAAAATCTCCCCAAAAGCTCCAATATACGCGTGAATATTCTTTTTGTTGATTATACTCTATTCTCCGCTTATACCATTCAGAACTTTGTGGCGAAACATATTTTTCCACTGCTTCAAGAAATGTATTCAGACACTCTTCTGTGCAATATTTAGTATGAACCTTAAGGGCTTTCTTGACTAATTCTAATTGATCCTCTGCTCCACTTGTGCGATCGAATATCTTTTTATCAAAATCTCCCGTTAAATATTCAACAACCTGGTTACTATATGATTCTGGCAGAAACTGCAAACCATGCAAAATTAATTCGTTAAAAATAGCATAATTCCTCCCCATATAAGGAGCATAATATTTCCAAAAATATTCCGCGTCTGTCGCGATTATCGCAACATTAGCCTTTTTCAACAACTCAACAGCCGCTCTTTCCAAACTCCTACGCTGAAAAAAACTTCCCGACCAATCACTAAAATATAATTCATCTGCATCTTGTAACGGAATATATTGTGTCAATTCATCCAATACATACTTAGCCTCTTGCAACAAATATGAATCTGTTATAGCAAGAAGTTCTTCCTCATATCGATACACATTTTTTGCCTTAGATATAATTTTATTTTTTAACCAAAACGATATCAGTCTAATCGTTCTTGATTCGCAATGCTTCATCATTGCTTTAACATCTATATACAGTTCCTGTGACCATACTGGATACTTATTATAAAACAACATTCTTAGTTCAAACAGCTCGTCACTTTCTTCCATGATATCATGCAAAAAGCATCCCATAAATTTTTTATCATCTTCTTCGTTTACAAATGAATGTTTTTTGATAAACGCAATGTCTTCAATATCCAAGTCCGGACTAATACTTTTAAGCAAAACAAAGACAGTACTTTTCTTTTTATCATCAGAAAACCACTGTTCCAAGATTCCGGATTCTCTTAATATAGTAATATACGCATGTCTTCCGCACACAACATTATTTACAAAATAATCACGTTTGCCTTCATCTTTACATTCTCGTTTTACATATTCTACAATCTTCTCATCTGGTTCGGATTCTTGTCTCAAAATCTCATAAAATACATATTTTACATAAAATCTTATCTGTAAAGATTCTAATAATTGGATTCCGGCAGATAAAAAATCACCACTATCATAATCGAGCAAATTTTGCAAAAACATTTGAACCTGATAACGTTTACCTGGCGTTTGCTTATTTATTTCTCCTACTATCTGTTCAATTTTATCTCCAGCAAAAAACTGCTCTGTCATCCTATTTGAAATAAAATAATCTAGAATCGATTGATGAACAAATCCAATTTTTTGTCCATCTTTTATAAGCAATTCCGCATATACCAAATAGTCAAGTCCTCTTTCATCTACATTTAAGATTCTTTTTGGAGCGTATAGACGTCCTATTTTATCTAATACATCCACTGTATAATGCACTGTATCTCTAACTACTTTTTCATCTACACCAATGCTGTTACTTTTTTTGCAAATTTGCTGAAACCAAATATCTATCAAATGACTAGTTGTCGTACAATCACCATATGTTGCCTCTTCATCTAGATGTTGCCATATATAGAGATTACTTGGCACTTGTAACAAACGCCTTGTTTTTAACGTTAAGTCCTCATATTTTTTCCCTACAACCCTTTTCACAACATTTTCATCAAAATCTTTTATTACTATTTTTTTCCATTCTACTCGATGAGTATCATCACCTTCTCTTTCAAACAAAGATTTAATATTGTTGTCATTGCGCAAATCATACTCTCTGCACACAAACACTATCACAATTTTCTTTGCTCTCTCATCGTTCAGATACCTAACTTGCCTAATCATTTCCATGCAAACTGCCAATGCTTCGCTTGAATTGGCTTGTGTCCATCTCAATGCATCTAATTGATCCAAAACTAGCACTGCAGTTTTATCTTTAGAAATAGTATTAAGTGCATAAACTATTGAACCTGAAAAACCCAACTCTTGTCCCCAAATTTCGCTATTACCATGAGGAATTCTTCTATCTAGTTTTATCGCAATGTATGGAATGTCCTCTCCCTCACAATAATTCAAAATAGCTTCTGTACATCCACTCTTTCCATATCCTGCATTTCCAGAAATAACAAAAGATTGTTCATCATTTATTGCCTCAATACATTCTCCAAATTCATTTCTGTCAATTAAGCCTTCCTTCAATGGTTTAAAACTGCCTCTGTACTCCCTATTGATTAGTTCAACCTGTGGAATAATACGTTTATCTCCATCCAACATACGCATACGTATGCCCTGTTTTGTAAAATATTCTCTTAACTCTAACGCGGTTATTTCTTTCGCATAGATATCGGAATCAATAACCAATGCGACAAATGCATTGTATACACTCTCTTTATCTGTGGCAAAATAATAACTTATTTCCTGTGATATGCTTTCTTGTAATGTATATTCTGACATTTGTTTAAAACTAGTACGTCGCAAAAAGTCGATACTCTTCGCTACATCTGCAGATTCAGAAACCTCTATCCCCATTCCTTTGCAAAAGTCTTTGTATGAATTCTGAATTTCCTTACCCCCTGATTTTATTTGATACTCATAAAAATCATTCGGATTGTTAGTTGAATTTATTGCACGATTATGCAAATCAACGATATGAGTGCATCCTACTGCACTTACCAACGCCACGTTTCTATCATCACCTCGTTCTAATTGCTTCTTCCAGTTTTTCAATATATTACGTGATTTCAAATCAGCAATCGACCAATATTCTTTACTTGCATTTCGAACTTTACATTGTTGATGTTCTTTCCTCCCTTCAAAATCAGTAATCAGAATATCAGTTCCGACCTCATCATCTCCAAGTGCTTCTATAACAATACTATAATTAACTTCTCTAAGAACTTTAAGCATCTCATAGATAATACATCTTATTTCATATCTATTACCCATTTTATCCGCTCTTCCACCATTTTCTAACGGCATATTAAAATCTCCTCCCATGAAAAAAACAATAGAACATTATAAATTCCACTGGTTTTTTATCGCATTTTAATAAAACACTTAATTCCAGTGTTTTGGATTCACTTTTATATAGCTTGGTGTAACAAATATACTACAAACATTACCCTCTTTATTAGTTGGTATTTCTATTACTTGTCCCCCCACTAAACAACGCTTTGTATGACTTATTTTAATCTATGAATACGCTCTATTTCTTCTACTGTTAGCAATCATGCCTTTCTGGTTTTATTGTCTTTTACAATATGCGTTGTCCGGTTAAATACACATCTAAAGAAAGCATTATTCTCGCTGACTTATCGTAGGAATCAAACATTTAATCTACTTAAGTAACTAATATTTATTTCTTCTGAATATGGTAACTGCATCTCTTCAATCCTTCTATCGGCAAACTGTTACTCCATTGCCTTTCTAATCCTCTCAATAAGCGTAATATCAGCCGGCAACCATTTCACATCCCCCAACTGTTCCTTAGTTAACCATCTTGCATCCTCATGCTCCTTTAACACAAGATCACCTTTCACAATTTCACACCAAAAACAATCCATCGAAAGATGAAAATCCGGATAATCATACTCTATCGTATCAATTAATTCTCCAACTGATATTTCCGTATCAAGTTCTTCCATGATTTCACGCTTCAATGCTTTCTGTGTCGTTTCACCATCTTCTATTTTTCCACCTGGGAACTCCCAACCACCTTTGAAATCACCATAGCCACGTTGAGTTGCAAAAATAATTGGTTCTCCTTTTTCGTTAACAGCCTTAATTACCGCTGCAACTACTCTTATTATTTTCATATTACTTTTTCCTCCATTGTGTTTCCACTCTGAAGATAACGCAGGATATCTTCTCGTACAGCGGTGTGCATTCTAAATTTCAGCTTACAAATTGGTTTTAGTATACCTCTGTTATTTTTCTTTTGATCCTCATAAGCATCCACGATATCAAACTCTCCCATATAGAAGAAATTGTTTTCTGCATCTGTTTTCTGAACTAAAAGATGCTTTCTAGACGTATTCAAAACCTTATCCATATACGCGCCATCAAGCTTCCTGTCAATCTGAGAATCCCATCGAAAAATAACGTTGTCTACAAACTCATCTGCATAATCTGGCTTACCATCGACATATTGTTTTTCCTCATCTGTATTTTCTTCTTTATGATATGTAACAAAAATAAATACATCATCACCTAATCGAGACATTCCATACATGGTTGAAGATAAATCCTTACCTGCATCCATAAGTAAACTAACATCTCTTCTTGAGTACTTCTCATAAAGAACAAATGGGCACTCCTGTCTATATGGCTTTGAATACTTATCCTTATATCTTGCCAAACCAACAGCAACAATGTCTCTAACCTGATCATAAAAATCCTTATGCGCCAAGCGTTCTGCATAGCTCAAAATTCTTTTTAGATAACCAGCCCCATCTGCTTCTAATATATCGATATGACAGAACCTCTCTCGTTCCGCACTATTAGTAACAAATTCTCCTTTAAGGACATCACAAGCAGCATCAATCTTCTGATTTGTTATCTCATAACCATAACGTTCTTTGCAATTATTAATTACTTCTGAATAAGTAATACAATTCTTCTCCAAAAACAATCTCAAAATTTCTAATTCATCTGGTCTTACACCACTCAATATTGTTTTTGATAAATACTCGAGAGTCAATTTTTCTTGGTCTGTTAGATGAAACAATTTATCTGTTTTTTCCATCTGCTCTACAAATGAATAGTAAGTTTTGTACTCTCTAATTATTACAAGTGGATCTATTTCATCGTTTTCATAAAAGTCGATGAGCATTGGACGTCTTCCAAGTCTGTTTTTAAGATTAATATATCCTTCCTTTATCAGTTCCTTAAATGTGCTTGGCTTGATACAATCAATTGCATGGAAAATCTTGCCTTTTGATATTTCATCAAAATGAATAGTAAATGCTCCAGGAATCGTGCTATTTCCACTAATAACGTATTTTCTAATTACATCAGCATTGTAAGTACGATCTCCTGACAGTGCCACAGGAATCATAAAGTTATTGTCGTAATTACCAATGAAATCCAGAATAACAACATACTCCTTACCATCAGCTTTACGCAATCCTCTTCCTAATTGTTGTATAAAAACAATCGGAGATTGTGTAGGACGCAACATAATAACCTGATTAACCTCAACAATATCAATGCCTTCGTTTAAAATGTCTACCGAAAAAATATAATCTAAAGGTTGTAACTCATTAGTTGCATCTTCTTCCTTCATTGCTAAGCGTTCAAACGCAGTTTCTCTAAGCCGCTGCGGTGTCTCATTTCTAAGCGCAAGTGTTCTATAGCCTCGCTCATTAAACATCTGGGATAATGTCTCACATTCTTTATTTCTACTACAGAAAATCAGTCCTTTAACTCGATCTCCGCTGTATCCATAATACTGTGCTTGTTCAATCACATGATTTCACTTGTAAGTTGATTAAAATCCTTCTCTGTAAGAGTCCTGCTTCTGAAAACTTTATCATCCACCAGTGCAATGTCGCTGATTCCAAAATAATGGAATGGACATAACAAGTTATCTTCCATCGCTTTCTGTAAACGAATTTCATGTGCTATTTGATGATGAAAAAGTTCATAAACATTTCGACCTGCAATATGATCATCTCGCTTATCTGGAGTCGCTGTCATGCCCAAAAATAACTTTGGTTTGAAATACTCCATGACTTTCTGATATGTATTCGCTGGACTATGATGTGCCTCATCCAAGATAATACAGTCAAAAGCATCCTTCTCATATTGGAACAAATGCTCATCCCTATTTAGTGTCTCAACCATTGCAAATACAAAGTCACAATCATATTCGTGTTTTCCGTCTCCTACAATTTCCATTGAAACAGAATTGTTAAATACTCTCTCGAATGATTTCTTCGCCTGCTTCGCCAATTGAGCTCTATGAACAATAAATAAAACTCTTTTAAATCCTAATTCCCGCATTGCAAATGCAGATGCATATGTTTTTCCTGTTCCTGTAGCCGAAATCAATAAAGCTCTTTCTTCACCTCTTTCAATTATGCTTCGAAGATTAACTATAAACTCTTCCTGCATTGAATTAGGTTTTAAAGTATATTTTTCAAAAGAAGGAATCGCATCCTTTTTTGCTTCTTCACGCTGATGCTTGATTATTTCATATCGTGCTTTGTAAATTTCAAAGAACATTTCGAAATCTAAGGCATACCTTGAGCACCAAAGGTCATTGAATTCTTTTACAATTTCACTTGCGACTTCTCCCTGTTCAGTAGATATAATTTTCGTATTCCACTCAATATTGCTTGTAAGCGCAGCACTTGTCATATTGGAACTACCAAGGATAATCCGATAGACCTCTTTTTTCTTGAAAATGTATCCTTTTGTATGGAATCCATTATCTGCAGCTTCCACATCATACATTTTCAAAGTGATATTACTAAGCTCATTCAGCTTCGCTAATGCTCTGGGTTCACTGAAATCCAAATAATTGGTTGTTAGGATTTCACCCGGAATTCCTTTTCGTTCCAGTTCCTTCAATGTCTGTAAAAGAGGTGTGATTCCTCCCATTGTTATGAAAGCCACACTGATCTGAAATTTCTCACATCTTAGTAATTCTTCTTCAATGGAAGATATAACCTTTTTTTCCATCTTCTGGATTATTTGACACGAAACTTGGTTTATACTCAAGATTTGAAGCAAGTGCTCCATTAATATAGGCTGTTTCAAAACCTTGTCTTAATTCTTTCATTGTTTCATTTTTCAAGACATCCCCTCCTCATATCTAACGATTACCTTCCCAGTAAATCTTTTCCTTAAAAGCACCCCGTTTATCTCTCTTTCTATTTCGAACTTGTATTAATTCATCTATTGAATGTCCCCTTGCTTCGCAAATTGCCAATAACACCTCTAATACATCTGCCATTTCTTCAATTGACTTATCTGCCTGATACTCCTGAACTTCCTCACTTAGTTTAATATCAAGTTCGTCTAAGTATTCTTCGTCATCCAAAATTCTTGCAATAGGTGTCTTTCCATCCTTTTTGATAATTTCCGGAATCTTATCTCTAACAAGTTTTCCCATCTTTACGCTCCCCATCTATTAACCCATTTCTTATATCCTGCATTCTGTGCAGACATATAAAGAGGCTCTAATATTCTAAAAATACCTTCTTTGTACTCATCTTCTCCAATATTCATTGTATACAATTCAACCCTTGTAGTTGTGTCATTAAGATTATAGTTTAAAAATGAATCTAATAATTTCTTAATCTGCTTATTCTCTTCTGCTAGTCCAATCGCAACATGATGCTGATGCGCCATCAATTTCAAATCCACATTCAAGTCTGGCAAATTATTGCTCTTATCCAAATTTACTTTTTTAAAAGTCGGAGTAAGATTCCATATCTCATCACTTGCAATAAAGGCCCACGGAATAAAATGATCAATTTCCAATTTACCAAAAGACTCAAAGCCTTCTTGATTCAGAATTTTTCCGGTATAGCAATCCTTTATTTCAGTTCTAGAAGTAACCGCCTTCCAGAAAACTTTTGCTTGCTTGAGATTACGCTTTTGGGGAGGCATGATCTTGTTAGGAATACCTGGTATAGTCGGATTACGACGTTGTAAATATTCAATAAGATTATACTGTACCCATCCTTCAAGAATCTCCCTGTTTTCGGAAAGATACTTGAACCAATCATCTTCCAGCATAATCTCAGTGTCATATTGCATATAGGCACTATAATAATATAACAGTCTACGTTGTTGATTCAGTTCATGAATCCGTTCTTCTTTTCTTGAAGAAATCTTTGATAAAGTCGTATCATGCAAGAAACAAGATTGAATGCAATATGGCACATCATTAATCAGATTGCTTCGCAATTTAGTAATGTCCTTATGGCGATAATCCAAGAGCATTTCATATATCTTATCTATCTTCTCTGAAGGTTTCATTTTAGTCTGTTCAGCAATAATCCTTACAATCCGTTCCAAACTGTCATTGGGTCCTAAATTTAGATGATATTCATTAACCATGAAATAGGCATCTGCCATCATATGACAAATAAGCTCATTATAGGTAATATTCTGCTTACCGTCCTTCACCTTCTTCAGAATTGCTTTAAACCAAAAGAGTTTATAGCACTCTGATTTGTCATCAAAGATGCGCTGTAGATCTTCTATATTAAGTTTTTCTGATTCAGGTAATTGAATTCCCATTTTCATTTTCCCTATAACTGATCGTATTTATCCGATTTCCCCTTTGCCTTTTCAACAGGATACTTTGCCTCATTCTGTGCCATCTTCATGTTCACAATATCGTCTGCATCAAGGCCTAGCTTATCCAACAGATTTTGACTATATACCATGACATCCGCTAACTCTTCTTTAATATGCTGCAAGTCATACTCTTCATCCGACCATTGAAAACACTCCAATAATTCTGCAGCTTCAATGACAATTGATTTTGCCAAATTTGCTGGTGAATGGAATTGATCCCAATCACGATCCTCTGTGAATTTCCTAATTCTATCTATTGTTTCTTGTTTCATGTTTACTCCATTTCTATATACTGACTCAAATATTCTCTTAAGTCATGATCACACACATAAAGATATGTTCCTTTAATTCCACGTGTCATTAAGACATAATAGACATTTGTTATGTACTCCAAAAGCTCTTCATATCCAGCTGTTCTCTTACCGTTTTTGTCAAAATAACTCTCTGGATGTACTACAATTTTTCCTGTTGCTTTGTCATATCCGATATCTTTACCTATAATTACAAATGCATAGTTTAAATCGTATCCCTGAATTGAATGAATGCACCCCACTTCATTGATTGCTTCTGGCGTGTGGACCCAGCCTTCCGTACAATGGTTCCACATCCGCTTTACGCCTTGAATTTCTATATCCTTTAGCGTCTGATCTTTCTTACTTATCCAAGGCCATGCATAACCTGCAAGCATTCGCGATAACCCGGTTTCAGCTTCCTTTTCATACATATCCTTTTCAAACTTACCGAAATCAGAATACATTCTAAAACTATATTTATCTGAAACATATTTGTGAGAACATTTTCCCGAAAGTATACTTTTGACAAAGTCTATATAATCATTTCCACCTTGCACTCTCATTTGCGTCAATAAAGTAAAATATGCTATCGTTCTCTTTTGAAAAGACTCTTCCATTTTCTTATCAAATCTCTCAAAATCAATTCCTGATGGTCCCACCACTTGCATGTTATCATAAAATAGAACAGCACAATTCGATTGTTTTAGAACCCAATCAAGCTCATCTGCTTCTGTTGTAAGGCCAAGTTTTTCACAATTTTGTTTGAACGTTCCCATATAAGAAATATTCTTATACTGATGCAGCCTATGTGCTTCATCAACAATCAAAATGTCATATTTCTTTTTTGTAACATCCGATGGTGAAATAACTTGTGATGGTGTAAGACCATAAATACTCTTGAAAATCATTTTCATAGTTTTTCGAAGTGACGTCTGTGGAACAACAAATCCTATTTCCTTTCCCGCATATTCTTCACTATCGGCAAGATATTTCATAAGGTATACAGCAACAATAGTTTTTCCACTTCCTGGCATTCCATTTACTACCACTCGATTAACCGAACCATCTTTTATTTTTAGAAGGATTTCTTCTACAGCTTTTTGTTGGCTATCATTTAATTCCTTATATGGTGAGTACTTAAACAAATCTGAATTCTCGATTTCTTCAAGAGAATGTTTCACTAATTTTTCTTTCTGCAGTTTTTTCCAAAGTACTTCGAATTTTTCATCATACTCCTTCTTTTGATAGTACTGTTTGTCAGCTATTCCAGAATTCTTATTTGTAACTTGAAATAGTTCATCCGCAACAATATACTGAATCAGCTTCGATTCATAATCAAATGTTACCGACTGATTAAATAACTTAGAATATATGAAATGCACTCTGTCAAAAATCCGTTTTTCTTCAACCGTTGCATGCTGTGTCATTCTAGTTTTTGCATGAGTCGATTCTCCAATGTATGCCTGTTTTCCATTTTCCAAAATGTAAAGCAGTGGCCAATTATCCAAATATTCTTCATTACTATATTGACTATCTTTAAAATTTCCTTCTATGATTTTAAACATACTTTAATCCCTTTTCCTTGCTTTTCTTGGATCTCCTGGTTTTTCTGCATCAATTGGCAAAAACCATCTGTTACCAATTAACTCTGCTCCTGGTACACGTCCTTCTTTACAAAAGATTGCCACTCTTCTTTGCGAGATTCCCCATTCTTCCGCTTTGACTGATGATGGTACAAAGTTCATACATTTCCTCCATATATAAAACAACAATACACTACTTTTAGTATATTCCTTATCGCGAATAGTTTCAATGTTTTTTATTCTTTGTCGCGAACATTTTTTGTAATAACAAACCCAGCCGTTCCTATCAAGTCTCCCACATCATCATGGTCATCTTGACAGTCCCGCCTGGGTTTGTTGTGTAGTAATCAACCGCTTAAGGATAAGCGTGTTTCATTCACTTTTATTCAGTTTAATTATCGCCATGCCACACCCTTTTTTCATCATCCATAACATACTAACAAAAATCGAAAGGTGTACAAAAGGTGTATTTTCAAATCCCAAAGTCCCACAGCCATTGATTTACCTAGGTTCCTGGAAAAATCACCAGATGTTGCCGTGGCAAACAAATAATACTTTAATCATCTTTTTATATCTCCATTTAAATCTTGTATTTCTTCTCAAACGCTTGATATTTCAGGGTTTTCCGACTTTTGAGTTT
>ERZ857750.312-NODE-312-length-70578-cov-8.960807_pt1 | contig 70578 bp, 69 predicted proteins | sample MGYA00519915_ERZ857750 | MGnify/ENA primary metagenome ERZ857750 (study PRJEB31778, sample SAMEA3449358) | human gut metagenome | biome: human gut; feature: human-associated habitat; material: faeces | place: United Kingdom | collected 2010/2012 ...
AAAGTGTTCCGTTACAACCGGAAACACTGATCCGTTGCTAGCGGAATCGGTGATCTGATGAAGCGGAATTTGCAGTTTCTTGATTGGATCAAGCATATGAATGGTTTTATGTTAATGGCATATCTGATAATAGTAAGGTATATGCGTATCTATTGATGACGAATACATTTCTTAATGATGATGAGAATGTAACAACTGACAATCCGTATACAGTAAAAGCAGAAAAAACGTGGTATGCATATGCTTTTGCAGGTAAAAATGATTTATTTTTACTATCAATTTAGAAATTTTATGGACAGTTGATATTGTAGGCAAATAACTTCTTGTAATCTATCTTCTTTTGTAGTATTGTTATGACAAGGGGGTGCACAAAAGATGCCAATGGTAAAGAATGTTGAAAAGAAAATATGGGACGTAGAAAAATTTGAAGTCATAATGCGTTCTAGTGATGGAAAAGATTTAAGAGGAAATAAGAAAGATATGCCTCAGTATTCTTTTTCAAAAAAGGCTTCTGGAGATATGACCGTTAGTCAATGGAAACAAAATAGATTTTATCCGTACTATCCTGGATTAGAAGTAGATGTGTTAGATGTTGTTGGAATAGCAGTATCTGGACAGACAAAGTTTAAAAATGTAAGAAATACTTATAAGGACGAGTAAAAGCAAAGGGCTGTAAAATGATTCTATGATAAAGAAACGCTAGATTCGGTGGATGTCGATTCTGGCGTTTCTTCACTTTAATCTTCTTGTTTAAAAAAATAACTACTTTTGCATAGAAACTGTTAATGATATATAAGGCGCTTTAAAAATTTGCTGGCTAGTACAATTCAGGGAATGTTAGAAGCCGAAATGGACGATCAGTTAGGTTATGATAAGTATTAACGTTCACATGAGCCATACTATCGAAATGACTCAAAGTCAAAAACTGTGCAAAGCCAATATTATCTTCCTATGAAAAAGACTTTGAATTAACTTTTACACATAATTCCACAGCTATAGAAGGTAATACATTGACGCTGATGGAAACCAAGGTAGTACTGGAAGATGGAATATCTGTAGGCGGAAAAGAACTGCGTGAAATATATGAAGTTGTCAATCACAAGAAGGCGTATCAGTATGTTAAAAAGTGCATTGCGGAAGGAAAAATACTGGATGAACCTATTGTAAAGGATATTCATGCAATTTTGACAGAAAATATTATAGTTGGTGGTATTTACCGGAATCAGGAAGTACGGATCAGTGGTGCGGGGCATGTTCCGCCAGTTGGGAATGGCCGGTATCTATCGCAAAAGAAAATCGACTGGATTATTACAATGCCCTGGAAACCTATGCGGTACGAGGAGAGCTCGGAGAATTTGCAGATTTAGTGGCAGAATTGTAAGAACAGCAGTTAGATGTCTATATCAAACTGATTTAAAGATAAAGATACTACCATTCTGACAGATAATCCCGGTTTTATACAAATTTTAGTTTCCAAAACAAGAATAGTCTGTTATAATAAGTTTATAATATCACTTAGGAGGCAATTAGCGATGGGTGAGGATAGAAAAACATTTAAAATAAAGGATGGTAATTTGGGAGAAGTGAAGATAGCAGATGAAGTAGTTGCCATCATTGCAGGGCTTGCCGCTACAGAGGTTGAAGGGGTAGGTTCCATGGCTGGCAACATTACAAATGAACTTGTTAGTAAGCTTGGCATGAAGAATCTTTCCAAAGGCATTCGAGTAGAGGTGCTTGAGGGAACCGTCAATGTGGACGTTGCGCTGAATATCTCTTATGGTTATTCCATTCCGGAGGTATCTGCCAAAGTACAGGACAGAGTAAAAAATGCGATTGAAAATATGACAGGACTTGAAGTATCCGTAGTGAACATCCGTATCGCAAGTGTGGACATGGGCAACAATAAATAATGCTATTCTAAGAAAAGAGGGTGTCTTAAGCGACATCCTTTTTCCTTATGCGTAAAAGAATACAAGAAGAAAGGATGACAGAAGAAAAGAATATGACCAGAAGAGAGATAAGAGAGCAGGTATTTAAAATGCTGTTCCGTGTGGAATTTTATAATCAGGAAGAGATGTCAGAGCAGATTGCATTGTGTGAGGATGATGCCTGCAGCTGGAAAGAAAAAGACAAGACATATATTTTTGAAAAAGTAGAAAAGATTTCTGAAAAGATTGAGGAGATCGACGCGAAGATCAATGAGGTATCAGAAGGCTGGAAAACAGGAAGAATGGGAAAAGTTGATCTGACATTGATCCGTCTGGCAGTGTATGAAATGCTGTATGAGGAAGATGTACCGGCGAAAGTTGCAATCAACGAGGCGGTGGAACTTGCAAAACAGTACGGCACGGACAATTCACCTTCATTTGTAAATGGCGTACTGGCAAAACTGGTATGATGAAAAACGTATATTCCGTAGGGCAGGTCAATACATATATCAAAAATATGTTTGCCCAGGATTTTATGTTACAGCGGATCAGTGTAAAGGGAGAAGTGTCTAACTGCAAATATCATACGTCCGGTCATATCTATTTTACGATCAAGGATGCAGCCGGGACGCTTAACGCAGTGATGTTTGCGGGCAGCAGAAAAGGTCTGAAGTTCCAGATGAAAGAAGGCGACCAGGTTGTCGTGACGGGTTCGGTGGAAGTATACGAGCGTGATGGAAAGTATCAGATCTATGCAAGAGAAATCGAACTTGACGGTGCGGGAAACCTTTACCAGAAGTTTGAAGCTCTGAAACAGGAATTAGAAGAAATGGGAATGTTTGCGGCAGAATACAAACAGCCGATCCCGCCGTATGCAATGAAGATCGGAGTTGTGACAGCACCGACCGGTGCTGCGGTGCAGGATATCCGCAATATTTCTGCGAGACGTAACCCGTTTGTGCAGCTGATTTTATACCCTGCTTTAGTGCAGGGGGATGGTGCTGTAGAGAGTATTGTAAATGGAATCCATGCGTTAGATGCGCTTGGGGTGGATGTCATGATTGTCGGCAGGGGCGGTGGTTCGATTGAAGATCTGTGGGCGTTCAATGAGGAAGAGGTAGCGCGAGCCATTTTTGAGTGTGAAACTCCGGTTATTTCAGCAGTCGGTCATGAAACAGACTGGACGATCGCTGATTTTGTGGCAGATCTGCGGGCACCGACGCCGTCGGCAGCAGCAGAACTTGCAGTGTTTGATTATGCGGCAGTGGAGGGAAGACTTGGCGAGATCAAAGAGCGGATGTTCTTATTGAATATGCAGCGCATCCAGCAGATGCGAAAAGAATTAGAACATGCAAAGGACAGACTTTCCTATCTGAGCCCTGAGGGGCAGTTGCGCGAAAAAAGAAAATATGCGGCAGATCTGGAAGAACAGCTAAGAAACCGCATGGAGCATATGATTGAGCTGCGCAGGCATAAGCTGGCGCTGCTTTCGGAAAGATTAGAGGGTGTGTCGCCGGTAAAAAAACTTGCACAGGGATATTCTTATGTGACAGATGAAAACGGGCATACACTTACAGATGCAGAGGGTGTGAAAGCGGGTGACCGTGTGAAAATCCGCCTGTTAAAAGGTGCGTTAGAGGCAGAGGTGACGGAGGTTTTACATGAGCGATGAAACAAAAAACAAGCCTGCGCTGGAAGATAATTTTGCAGAGCTTGAGGATATTTTAAAACAGATGGAACAGCCGGAGATTTCACTGGAACAGTCATTTTTGCTGTATCAGAGCGGTGTGGAAAAACTAAAAGAGTGCAATGTGATGTTAGATACCGTAGAGAAAAAGATGCAGATTTTAAATGCCAAAGGGGAACTGGAAGATTTTTAAGATGCAGACGGTGCATATGGAGGAGCAGATATGGATATCAAAGCGGAAATAGGCAGACATACAGATGAGGCAGAACAGATCATAACTTCCTATCTGCCAGAGGAAAAGGGATACCAGAAAACTGTGATCGAAGCAATGAATTACAGTTTTCTTGCAGGAGGAAAAAGATTACGGCCGATTCTTATGTTAGAGACTTACCGGCTGTTTGGCGGAAAATCGAAAGTAATCGAGCCGTTTATGGCTGCAATCGAGATGATACATACATATTCACTGGTGCATGATGATCTTCCGGCGATGGACAATGATGAATACCGCCGTGGCAAAAAGACAACACACGTGGTGTATGGGGAGGCAATGGCGATCCTTGCCGGGGATGCTCTTTTGACATATGCATTTGAGACGGCGGCGAAGGCACTGGATATCGAACCACAGAATCCGGGAATTGGAAAAGCAATCCGTATTTTGTCTGCAAAAGCGGGAATTTATGGAATGGTCGGCGGACAGACAGTGGATGTTGAGTCTGAGAATACCTGTGATATGACAAAAGAAAAACTTGATTTTATCTATCGTCTCAAGACAAGTGCGCTGATCGAGGCGTCCATGATGATTGGATCTGTTCTTGCTGGGGCGACCGGAAGTGAACAGAAGATCGTGGAAGCGGTGGCATCAAAAGTCGGCCTTGCATTCCAGATACAGGATGATATCCTCGATGTGACAAGTACGATGGAAGTGCTTGGAAAGCCGATCGGCAGTGATGAGAAGAATCACAAGAGCACCTATGTGACGTATGAAGGAATCGAGAAGGCAAAACAGGATGTTGCAGACCTTTCGGAAAAGGCGATCGCACAGATGGAGACACTGGTTGTGAAAAATGAATTCCTGACAGAATTATTGCGCTATCTGATTTCGCGTGAAAAATAATTCGCCGTTCGTCAATCATGCGAGCATGTTGACTCTCTTGCGCTCATTATATCCTGTGCAAAAACAGCGCATGATCCAATTCGCCGTTCGTCAATTATGCAGGCATATTGACTCTCTTGCGCTCATTATATCCTGAATAAATCGGTACAAAAAGAGAACCGGGAAACAGAGGAAGTCAGTATGATATTGGAAAAAATAAAAAAAGAAAATGATATCAAAGAACTCTCAGAGGAAGAGTTAGAGATATTAGCGGATGAGATCCGTGAATTTTTAATTCAGAAAATATCGGTTACCGGTGGACACCTGGCGTCAAATCTGGGTGTGGTGGAGCTTACCATGGCGCTTCATCTGTTTTTGGATCTGCCAAAGGACAAACTGATCTGGGATGTTGGTCATCAGTCCTACACACATAAACTGTTAACCGGAAGAAGAGAAAACTTTGATACACTCCGCAAATATGGCGGGATGAGCGGTTTTCCGAAACGAAAAGAAAGCGACTGTGACTGCTTTGATACGGGACACAGTTCCACCTCGATTTCTGCCGGATTAGGCTATGCACATGCCAGAGAGATCGCGGGCGAGGATTATAAGGTCGTATCTGTGATCGGGGACGGTGCGCTGACTGGCGGCATGGCATTTGAAGCTCTGAATAATGCGGCACAGTTAAAATCTAATTTTATTATTGTGCTGAATGATAACAATATGTCTATTTCTGAAAATGTCGGTGGACTCTCGACATATTTGTCAGGTTTTCGGACGGCAGATGCCTATCTGGATCTGAAAATGGGCGTAATGAATTCGCTAAATAAGATTCCGGTTTACGGCAATAAAATGGTAGAGCGGATCCGTAAGACGAAGAGTGGAATCAAACAGCTGTTTATTCCGGGTATGCTTTTTGAAGAGATGGGCATCATTTATTTAGGACCGGTTGATGGCAGTGATATGAAGGGAATCTTAAGACTGCTGAAAGAAGCGTCGAATATTGAAGGCCCGGTCATGGTACATGTTTTAACACACAAAGGTGCAGGATATCTGCCTGCCGAGCGCCATCCGGCAAGATTTCATGGTACGGAGCCGTTTGATATTGAGACCGGATTGCCAAGCAAACCGAGAGTGAAAGCAAACTACACGGATATTTTTTCAACTGTGATGCGCAAGCTTGGTGACCGTGATGAAAAAGTGGTAGCGATCACAGCGGCTATGACGGACGGCACGGGACTCAAACGTTTTCATAATATGTTCCCGGATCGTTTCTTTGATGTTGGTATTGCGGAGGAACATGCAGTTACGTTTGCGGCAGGACTTGCGGCGGCAGGGTTAAAACCGATATTTGCGGTATATTCATCTTTCCTGCAGCGTGCATATGACCAGATCCTGCATGATGTGTGTATTCAGAATCTGCCGGTTGTTTTTGCAATCGACAGGGCAGGACTTGTCGGCAGTGACGGAGAGACACACCAGGGTATTTTCGATATATCCTATCTGTCTGCGATTCCGAACATGACGATCATGGCACCGAAAAATAAATGGGAACTTTCCGATATGATCAAGTATGCCGTCGATTTTCCGACACCGATCGCAGTGCGGTATCCGCGTGGGGAAGCGTATGACGGGTTGAAAGAATACAGGCAGCCGATTTCCGCCGGCAAGAGTGAATGGATCTATCGTGAATCAGAGATTGCACTGGTTGCGTTAGGATCGATGGTTAAGACGGCTGAAAAAGTGCATGCGGCATTAAGGGAAGAAGGCATTCCTGCAAGTCTTATCAATTCCCGTTTTGCAAAGCCGTTAGACACACAGATGTTAATGGAGGCTGCATCGAAACATACACTGGTCGTTACCATGGAAGAGAATGTCATAAATGGTGGCTTCGGGGAGCATATCACCCGTTTTTATAACGAACAGGGAATCTATGTGAATGTACTTAATATAGCAATCCCTGATGAGTATGTGGAGCATGGAAATGTGGATATTCTATACCACGAAGTCGGTATTGATGCGGATACCATATTAAAACGGATCAAAGAGGTTTATCATCCATTATAAGGCAGAAAGGATACAGATTCATTGAAAGAAAGATTGGATTTATTGTTGGTAAACAGAGGACTGGCACCGTCCAGGGAAAAAGCAAAGACGATGATCATGGAAGGCAATGTGTTCGTGGAAAATGAGCGCGAGGACAAGGCAGGTTCCATGTTTGATACAGAGGCAAAGATCGAGATAAAAGGAAATACGCTGAAATATGTAAGCAGAGGCGGATTGAAGCTTGAAAAAGCGATGACACATTTCGATATAGAATTAAATGACAAAGTCTGTATGGATATCGGGGCGTCGACCGGAGGATTTACAGACTGCATGCTCCAGAACAACGCAAAAAAAGTGTATTCTGTCGATGTCGGATACGGTCAGTTTGCATGGAAACTAAGACAGGATCCGCGGGTGGTCTGCATGGAAAAGACGAACATCCGTTATGTGACACCACAGGATATCGATGATGTATTAGATTTTGCATCTGTTGACGTTTCATTTATCTCATTGACGAAGGTGCTAGGCCCGGCAAGAGAACTGTTGGCAGATGGCGGCGAAATGGTCTGCCTGATCAAGCCACAGTTTGAAGCGGGAAGAGAAAAAGTAGGAAAAAAAGGTGTTGTGCGCGATAAATCCGTACATGAGGAAGTAATTGATAAGGTCATATCATTCGCACTTTCAATCGGATTTTCTGTGCTTCATCTGGAATATTCGCCGATCAAGGGACCTGAGGGCAATATTGAGTATCTGGTGCATCTGAAAAAAGAGGCAGAGGCAGAACAGGCAGGCGTGGAAGAATCTGTCGATGTACAAAAAGTGGTAGATGCGGCACATGGAGAACTGGACAAATAAATGAAAAATTTTCTGATTATCACAAACTATTATAAGGATTCTGAGGCGAGGCTGACCAATCGCATTAAAGAATACATTGAGAAAAAGGGTGGTTCCTGCAGCACTTTTTTCAGTAACGGGGAGACACCGGGTGAGGCGGCACCGCACAGGGAGGATATTCCTGAAAATACACAGGGAGTTTTGGTGCTCGGTGGAGACGGTACGCTGATCCGTGCAGCAGCAGCTTTGGTAAAGAGCAGACTGCCGCTGATCGGTGTCAATTTAGGGACACTGGGATATCTGTGTGAGCTGGAAGAAAAAGACGTATTTGCGGCAGTTGACAAGCTCATGAAAGACGACTACATGGTCGAAGAGCGGATGATGCTTGGCGGATACGGGATCAAGGGTGGTGAGATACTGCCTGCGGATATCGCACTCAATGATGTGGTAATTCACAGAACCGGGGCACTTTCGGTGGTAAATCTGATCGTCTATGTCAATGGTGAATATCTGAATACGTTCCGCGCAGATGGAATCATTATATCGACACCAACCGGATCTACAGGATATAATATGTCGGCGGGAGGTCCGATCGTGGACCCGAAGGCACAGATGATGCTGATCACGCCGATCAATGATCATAACTTAAGCTCAAAAAGTATCGTGATCAGTGCAGATGAGGAGGTTACCGTAGAACTTGGAAAGCGTCGCTCCCAGAAAGACGAGATGGTGGAAGTCAGTTTTGACGGAGACAGCAAAGTTCGTTTGGAAGTGGGCGATCGTTTTGTGGTGCGCAGGGCGGAAGATACGGCAAAGATCTGTAAATTGAGCAGTGAAAGTTTCCTTGAAATATTGCGCAGGAAGATGAGCGCTTATACATAATAGTGGATTTATCTTTAGAACAGGAGAAAGTATGAAAACAAAGAGACAGGCAAAAATACTTGAACTGATAAAAAAGAATAACATCGAAACACAGGAAGAATTATCGGATTATTTAGAGAGGGAAGGATATCAGGTAACGCAGGCAACGGTTTCGAGGGATATTCGGGAATTGAAGCTGACAAAGGTGGCAGTCAACGGGGGCAGGCAGAAATATGTTGCACTGATGGAGGCAAGCGAAGATCTGTCTGAAAAATATACCAGAGTGTTCCGCGATGGATTTGTTTCCATGGATATGGCACAGAATATCCTTGTTATCAAGACGGTATCAGGAATGGCAATGGCGGTGGCTGCGGCACTTGATGCCATGCATCTGCATGAAGTTGTGGGATGTATTGCCGGGGATGATACGATCATGTGTGCAGTCAGAAGTGTACAGGAAACTGTTGAAGTTATGGGACGGCTGCGCAAAATTGTAGAAGAATAACAGACTGTCAGAAAAGAGGAGATACTTCCGGGAGAGAATGCGCGGGAATGCGCAGGAAGGAGATTCTATGTTACAAAATCTGCATGTGAAAAATTTAGCACTGATTGATGAGTCGGAGGTCGATTTTGCCGGGGGATTAAATATCCTGTCCGGTGAGACAGGTGCCGGAAAGTCCATTATCATTGGATCAATCAATCTTGCACTTGGAGGCAAGGTTCAGAAAGAAATGCTGCGTGACCCGGAAAAACCAGCGCTGGTGGAACTCATTTTTTCTGTTACCGAAAAGCAGAAACAGGTGTTAAAGCAGCTTGATGTGGAGACTGAGGATGATGAGGTCATCTTAAGCCGCAGGATCACGGGTGGACGCGGTGTCTCGAAGGTCAATGGCGAGAGTGTGCCTGCTTCAAAAGTAAAAGAAATTGCTTCGGTTTTGATTGACATTCACGGACAACATGAGCATCAGTCACTTTTGTCGAAGAAAAAGCATTTAGAGATCCTTGACAGTTATGCAAAGGAAGAGATCGAGCAGCCGAAAAAGGAGCTTGCAGAGGCATATAAGGACTATAAGAAACTTGTGTCAGAGTTAAACGATGCGGACGTGGATGAGGAAGAACGCTTAAGGGAAGTTTCGTTTTTGGAATATGAAGTCGGTGAGATTGAAGAGGCCGGACTTACTGTGGGAGAAGATGAGGAATTAGAGACACAGTATAAGCGTTTCATCAATGGGAAAAAAATTGTGGAAGCACTCAATCAGGCGTATCAGTATACCGGAGGGATGGATCAGGCATCAGAGCTGACCGGACGTGCGCTAAGGGAACTTTCAGGCGTATCAGTGTATGATGAGAAAATTGCTGATATGGAAGAAACGCTTACGCAGATCGACAATCTGCTCAATGACTTTAACCGGGAGATTGCAGATTATCTGGATGATACAGATTTTGACGAGGAGACATTTTACCATCTGGAAAAACGTCTGGATGAGATCAATCACTTAAAGTCAAAATATGGAAGTTCTATTGAGGAAATATTAAGTGCATGCGAAGCGAAACAGGAACGGCTGCTCCGGTTAAAAGATTATGATACTTATCTGGCTGATTTAAAAGAAAAAGTAAAAAACGCGGAGAAAAAACTGCAGAAAAGCTGTGAAAAAGTGTCCGATATCCGCAAAAAATATGCAGAAAAACTGGTTATTGCAGTGACGGAAGCATTGAAAGATCTGAACTTTTTAGACGTTGTATTTGAAATGCGGTTTGACGTGCTGTCAAATTACACAGCAAACGGATACGACGATGCGGAGTTTATGATCTCGACGAATCCGGGAGAGCCGGTACGCCCGCTTGGAAAGGTGGCATCCGGGGGAGAACTTTCAAGAATTATGCTTGCGATAAAAACAGTGCTTGCCGATCAGGACGAGGTGGAGACGCTGATCTTTGATGAGATCGACAGTGGAATCAGCGGACGCACGGCACAGATGGTTTCCGAGAAAATGAATCTTTTAGGACGTACACACCAGATCATCTGTATCACACATCTGCCGCAGATCGCTGCGATGGCGGATGCACATTATCTGATTGAGAAGGCTGTCTCAAACGGCGCAACCGTCTCAAAGATCAGACGGCTTGATACGGCAGAAACCGTGGACGAACTGTCCCGTATGCTTGGCGGTGTTGAAATCACGGATAAGGTAAGAGAAAGTGCGCGGGAAATGAAAGAACTTGCCGCAAAAAAGAAAAAATAAAAATTCCAAAAAAAGGCCGGTGTGTCAGGAAGTGGCAGGGCAGTTTGGATAAATAACAGCGTGAAAAAGAAAAAAGCACATATAATAAAAAGGGGATATCGAAACAGGATATCTTCTTTTTTTGCGAAAGATGGGGAAAACAGGAGAGAGAGAATGAAAAAGATAAGTGCTTATTACAGAATTATACAAAATCTTACCTGTATGGGATTCTTTTTTACGTTGATTTTTGCGGTAAAATCGTTTGAGAATGCTGTGCCGGATGAGATATATGTGAGAGCGGGAGAAACGGTATCTTATGATTTTGATGTTCCGGTCAGTGTTGTGCTAAAGCAGGACAGTACGGAGGTATTTGAATATCTGACAAAAGATTCACCGCTTACGTATTGTGTAAATTGCAGATTATTTGGAATTTTTCCCGTTAAAGATATCACGGTTATGCTGGTGGAACCGGAAACGGTTTATGCCAGTGGAATGCCGGTTGGAATTTATGCGAAAACAAAAGGAGTACTTGTGATCGGGAATGGGGAAGTGGAGAGGGTAGATGGACGGGAGGTAAAGCCGTCAGAAAATCTTGTAAAAAGCGGAGATTATATTGTCAGTGTCAATGGGATGGCAGTCAGCGAGAAAGAAGACCTTGCTGCAGCAGTGAACGAAGCCGGAGGAGGAAAAGATATTCTTGGAATCATGCGTGGCGAGGAATATATTGAGGTTTCCCTGGATCCGGTAAAGAGTGTCAGTGGAAAATATATGCTTGGTGTCTGGGTGAGGGACGACCTTGCGGGAGTAGGAACACTTACTTATTACAAAGCAGATGGAACCTATGCAGCACTTGGACATGCAGTGAGTGACAGCGATACCGGAACAATCATGAGTATGGCGGAAGGGTATCTTTATCATACAGATATTGTAGGCATAAAGAAAGGAAAGTCAGGCACTCCGGGAGAACTTTCCGGTATTATTCAATACGGGGACAGTACAAGAATAGGTTCGATCATGCAAAACACCGGTCTTGGGATTCATGGAGTCTTAAGCGGAAACTTAAAGTGGTTAGAAACCGGGGAGTGTTATGAGGTGCGTTATAAACAGGATATCAGGACCGGAAGTGCGTTTATTGTATCGTCTGTTTCCGGGGAGAGTAAAAAATATGAAGTGATGGTGGAAAGTGTTGATTACAGCGGAAAAGAGGAAAATAAAGGAATCCTGATCCGGGTTACAGACCCTGAACTTTTAGAGCTGACAGGCGGGATCGTACAGGGAATGAGCGGCAGTCCGATCATACAGGACGGGAAACTGATCGGGGCCGTTACACATGTGCTCGTCAATGATCCGACCAGGGGTTATGGGATATTCATTGAGAAAATGCTTTAACATCACAGGCAAATATGGTATTATGAAACAAAAAGTGACAGTTTTTGTAAATGGGTGGCATATGCATACAGAGAGTGAAATAGAGAAATTAGCGGCGGAATATATGGAGGAAGGCCGGACAGCCTTTTTTTCAAAAGAATTAAATAAGGCGGCAACTTTAACGCAGAATGCAATCGATATCTATCGGATGGAAAAAAATTATGAACAGTATGCATTTGCGCAGAATATGATGGGTGTCATCTATGTGTCGCTTGGAAATGAATCGGCTGCAATGGATTGTTATTTAGAAGTGTTAGAGTGTTCAAAAAGACATGGAATAACATCCGTTCTGGCATTGGCGTATAATAACATAGGTTCCAGATATCAGGAGTTACGGCAGCACCAAAAGGCGATTGGATATTTTGAAAGGTCTGCAGATGAACTTGAAAAAGTGACAGACACAGAGAATGAGAATTTTCAGATCAGGTATCTGATTACACACATGAATCTCATGAAGTCCTATGGGGAACTTGACCGGCTTGACGATGCACGCAAGGAACTTCTTAAATTAGAAAAATGCAGCCAGGGTATTGTGAATGAAATGTATCGTTACTCTTATCTGACATTGAAATCAAGACTTTACTGGAACATTGGGGAAAAAGAATATGTGTATGAGCATTTGGATGAATTGATAAAGGGTGGAATTGATGATTCAAATGCAGCAGATTATATTGAAGATGTAAGTGACTTGTGCGGCCTGCTGAAAGATATGCAGGAGTTTGACAAGTGGAAAAGAGTGATTCTGGCATTTGAGCAGCATGCAAAGAAACAGAACAGCATTTATTATGAAATGATTCTCAATGAAATGTGGCTGGATTACTATAAGGAGCTTGGGGACAACGAGCAGTATGTAAAGCTCTGCATTCACTATGTAGATGTGGCTCAGCAGCAGAAAAAAGCAGACAATGAGGAACGTGCATGTGCGATCGACTTAAAGATTGAACTTCAGGAAAAGGAAGAACAACGCAGACATGCGGAGGTACGTTCCAATCAGGATGCACTGACAGGGCTGGGCAACCGGTATATGTTAGAGAAGGATGCTGTGGATGTGATTGAACATGCAATAAAAACAGGCGAAAAGATTGCTGTCGGAGTGCTTGATATCGACTGCTTTAAACAGCATAATGATACATATGGGCATATTCAGGGGGATCGTTGTCTTCGACATGTTGCTGATGTTTTGAAGAATGCCGTGGAAAAACGTGGAAAGGCATACAGGTTTGGCGGGGATGAGTTTGTACTGCTTATCCAGAACGGGGAAGAAAATACGATCACTTCCATTGCAGAAACGATAAAAAAAGAACTGCAGCAGCTGCATATAGAGGATAAGGATTCTGGCAGACAGGCAGCCGTCACGATTTCACAGGGATATGCGAGTTTCCTGCCAAGCAGACAGGAAAGCAGAAATAGTCTGATTGAACATGCGGATAAAGCATTGTATGAAGTAAAAGAAAACGGAAGGGATGGATTTCGTATTATTGTAGAATAATCCATAATTTATGTAAATTTTTGCGCTTGACGACTACATTCGACAAAATAATTTGAGTGAAAATAAGTATCATCAATTTACAAATAATTTATGATAATAGAAAGTTCGCGAGGCGCACTTTCTATTGTTTTGTCACAGGAGGGCTTGAAATGGAAAAATTAAGTGTAGCAATTGCTGATGATAATGAGATAATGTTACAGTTATTAGGGGATATTATCGAAAGTGATGATGAGTTGAATGTGGTAGGAACAGCAAAAGACGGTGAGGAAGCTTATCGTGTGATAAAAACAAAAGAGCCGGATATCGTGCTGCTTGACATAGTAATGCCAAAGTTAGATGGACTTGGGGTACTTAGCCGTGTGAACAAGGATAAAACGATCAAAAAACACCCGGCATTTATCATGATCAGTGCAATCGGACAAGATCGTATCACGGAAGATGCGATCAACATGGGGGCATCGTATTACATTATGAAACCATTTGATAATGATATGATCATTGACCGGATCAAACGGATCAAAAACCGCAGTGTGCCCGGAATGGAAAAACGTAAGATAAATGCATATGAAAAGGCAGAGCCGGTCAGCGAGCGCAGTCTTGAAGCGGATGTGACGGAGATCATCCATGAGATCGGTGTTCCGGCACATATCAAAGGATATCAGTACTTAAGGGATGCCATTGTTATGTCCGTGAATGATATGGAGATGTTAAATTCCATCACAAAGATCCTATACCCGACGATTGCAAAGAAATACCAGACAACATCAAGCAGAGTGGAGAGAGCGATCCGTCACGCGATCGAGGTAGCATGGAGCAGGGGAAAGATGGATACGATCGATGAGATGTTCGGTTATACGATCCACAATGGAAAAGGAAAGCCGACCAACTCAGAATTTATCGCGCTGATCACAGACCGTATTCGTCTGGAACATAAAATGTATTAATACTTTTCAGAAAAGTAAAAAAGAGTTATAATATTCTTTAGATTTTCAAAAGTTTATAGAAGAATAAATTTTTGGGGCTGGAGGGTTTATGACATGAAAAAAATATTATTTGCGGCTTCAGAAGCTGTGCCTTTTATGAAAACCGGAGGACTTGCAGATGTAACAGGCTCATTGCCAAAATATTTTGACAAGAAGAATTATGATGTGAGGGTCATTCTTCCAAAATATGTCTGCATGGAAGAACGGTGGAAAGGACAGCTTCATTTTTTATGCCATTTTTATGTGAATTTAAGCTGGAGGAAACAATACGTTGGGATTTTTGAAACAACGTATGATGGAATTACTTACTATCTGGTCGACAATGAATTTTATTTTGCGGGAAATGCACCGTACAACAATATTTATGAGGACGTGGAGAAGTTCGCATTCTTTTCAAAAGCAGTGTTAGAGGCATTGCCGTATCTTGATTTCTGTCCGGATATCATCCACTGTCATGACTGGCAGACGGGACTGCTTCCGGTATTTTTGCGTACTTTATATGGAGATGAGGAATACTATACGGGTATAAAGACGGTATTTTCCATCCATAATCTGAAATTTCAGGGAAGATGGAAACTGCCTGCAGTTATGGATATTACCGGACTGCCGGAACAGATTTTTGCCTCAGATAAGTTAGAGTCTTACGGTGAGGCGAATTACTTAAAAGGCGGTGTGGTCTATGCAGATGCAGTCACCACAGTCAGTCCGACTTATGCCTATGAGATCACGACACCAGAGGGCGGTGAAGGATTAGAAGGACTTATGTATGCGTGCAGGGATAAACTTTTCGGTATTTTAAATGGCCTGGATTATACAGAATATGATCCACAGAAAGATGTCTATCTGACCAATCATTATAACGAGGTGAATTATAAGGAAGGAAAGGCTCTCAACAAAACACGTCTGCAAAAAAATGTGTCTCTTCCGGTAGACGGGGACGTATTTCTGATCGGTATGGTATCGCGTATGACAGACCAGAAAGGGTTTGATCTGATCGCATATATCATGGATGAACTGCTCAGTACCGAGCGTGTCCAGTTTGTTGTGGCAGGAACCGGAGAGGCACGATATCAGGATATGCTGTCTTACTTTGCGGGAAAATATCCGGATAAGATGAAGGTACATATCGGCTATTCAGAGGAACTTGCCCATCAGATTTATGCCTCCTGTGATGCATTTTTGATGCCGTCTTTGTTTGAGCCTTGTGGTTTAAGTCAGCTGATGAGCCTTCGTTATGGCACGGTTCCGATCGTGCGTGAAACGGGTGGTCTTAAGGATACCGTCATTCCGTATAATGAATATACGAAAGAGGGAACCGGATTCTCCTTTGCAAATTATAATGCGCATGAGATGTTAGCGACGATCCGTTATGCGTTATCCGTATTTTACCAGCATAAAAATGACTGGGATATACTGATAAAACACGGTATGAGTCAGGATTTCTCCTGGAACGCATCGGTGGCAGAATATGAAAAGTTGTACGACAGTCTGATGACAAAGTTTACATGGTAATACGGTCACTTTTTTGAAAAATAATTTACATGGTAATACGGCTGCTTTCCCTTGAATAATAATATACATGGTCGGAGAGAATATCCTCTGTGGAAAGCTGTGTGGCATTGACTTCCTGAACCATTTCCGAGAGTTCCCGATAGGACTGCTGACGGGTATCTGCGGGACTGTTTGCGGAGGATAGCAGAGGATCGGCCGGTGTGGCAAAAGAATTGACGGGAATGATGAGAACTTCGTGGATGCTGCTTGGAAGGATATAAAGATCACTTCTTAAGTGCTCTGCGAAGTTTTTTAGCAGATCCTGATACAGGATACATGCAGAGCCGTTTAATTTTGTATGATTGGACAGCACATACATCGGAAAAGGTGCCGGTGGAGCAAGGATGGCGGAGCTGTCGTCATCGGAAAGAAGTTCTTTTAGCACGTCGCTCATATTGCGAAGCTCATAATGCTGGAGATCCGGTGTGTTTTTGCATGCAAGTGCATACAGGTCATCTTTTGTGATATTCCAGAAGGAAAGATGATGGTTATGGATCAGGATCGTGGCAGAGCTGCCAGAGGCTGACGGAGAGCAGGAAATCTTTTCTTCTGAAAATGACTGGCTGATATCGTCCGGATCAATGCCGATCAGACAGTTGAATACGATCGCCAAATCAAGAAAACGAAAATGGGGAACATCTGTTAACAGCGCCTTGTTGCGCTCGTAATTGATCAGCTTAAAGATAATGCGGGACTGAACCTTCTCATAGCATGTGAAAAAGGAAATATCAATACTGTGGGCGGGTTTGTTCTGCTGATAAATGTCCCTGATCTCGGTGCAGATATCAGAAATGGGCCGGCCGTTTTCATATGCATGAAAATAGTCATTCAGATAAATGGTCGGTGAGATATTGCAGCCCGGAGTTAAAACGGTCAGACCGTCTAAGTGGGTATTGTTATTTTTTAAAATGTCCTGTAGGATAATGGAAACGTCAGAACCAAATGCGTCCTGTAAAGATTGTCTGATCTGCTGTTTAAATGTCTGATATGTCATAAAGACCTCCTGTAAATACGAATCTATCCACGATAAATCCGCGGTGCAGGAGAAGATATTACTGTTTCTAAAATGGGGAAAGTCCACGCAAAACACTGCGTGGACTTACTATAACACATGCATACTACAAATGCAAGAAAAATTATTCGGATTTTAATTTTTTCCAGAGATAGCTGTAAAGCGAAGTTGTGGATTCATCAAACTGTTTGTACACGGTACAGTTATCCAGTGTTTCCTGTGGCGGGAAAATGGTGGTATCACTCAGAGTCTCATCGTCAAGTGCATCAATCACAGCAAGGTTTGGTGTGGCATAGCAGACATAATCAAAATTTTTCATGGCAACGTCCTCACGGCATAGGAAATCGAGAAATTTTTCAGCATTTTCCTGATTTTTACAGCTCTTTGGAATGAACCAGGAATCGATCCAGAGGTTGGAACCTTCTTTTGGAACCGTATAGGAGAGGTCATCATTTAATTCCATCGCAGTGGCTGCTTCCCCGGAATAAACTAATGCCATTGCCGCATTTCCGGCAGCCATTTCATCGGAAGTCTCATCCACATAATAGGCGTACACAAGAGGTTTTTGTTTGATCAGAAGATCAACGGCATTATTCAGCTCGGTCTCGTTTTCTGTATTGATGTCATAATTTAACAGGCGAAGAGCCGGGACAAACGAATCACGGACAGAATTCTGCATAATGATGGAATCTTTGTAGTGTTCATCCCACAGGATATTCCAGGAGGACACCTCATCATCTGTGACCATCGTGGTATTGTAGAGGATGCCGAGCGTTCCGTAAAAATAGGGCATGGAGTAAGAGGCATCCGGGTCAAAGATCCTTGCCGCATCGATGATCGACGGATCAATATTTTGGTAATTCGAAAAACTGCTGAAGTCGATCTTATTTACTTCGCCCTCCGAGATCAGACGTTCTACCATATAGTCGGAAGTGCAGATTAAGTCATAACCGATCGAACCGGCTTTATATTTCGTATACATTTCCTCCGGGCTTTCATATTCTTCTAATTTAACATGGATGCCGGTTTCCTGTTCAAACAGTTTTAAAACAGAACTGTCCATATATTTTCCATAATTTAAAACGACCAGCGAATTATCGTCAGCGGTATTTTTTGTTCCACAGCCTGCGGCAAAAAAAGCGCCGAGAAGTAAAAGCGGAAAAACAATATATTTTTTCATGATATCCTCACGATCTGCCGGATAATACGGCGTATCTGTAATTACTGGCTGTTCTTAGACGATCTGCGGTTCATGACAAGCAACAGCAGAAATGCGGCAAAAAACAGCAGTGTGGAAAGTGCATAAAGCTCCGGACGTACACCTTTTCGAAGTTCTGTGTAGAGCATGGTCGAAAGTGTGTTCACACCGGCACCCTTGGTAAAAAAGGTGATGGAAAAATCATCCAGGGACATGGTGACAGCCATTAAGAATCCGGAAAACACACCGGATTTGATATCCGGCCAGGTCACTTTATAAAAGGCATAAAGCGGGGAGGCACCAAGATCTAAGGCCGCTTCATAGGTGTTCCGGTTTACCTGCTTTAATTTTGGAAGTACATTTAAAATCACATACGGGATATCAAATGTAATGTGTGCAATGAGCACCGTTACAAAGCCCAGATTTAAAAATTTTACAAAAAGCAGCATGAGTGATATTCCGGTCACGATATCCGCGTTTAACAGCGGGATGTTGGTTGCACCGAGCATCAGTGTGGTGCCACGTTTTTTCATCGCACTGATGCCGATGGCAGCGAGTGTGCCGATCAGCGTGGAGAGTACTGCGGCGCAAAGTGTGATCTGCAGCGTCATGATCAGTGCGTTCATGATCGTTTTGTCTGTAAAACAGGAGGCGTACCATTTTAAAGTAAATCCGCCCCATACGACTCTTGATTTGGAATTGTTAAAGGAAAGAACGACCAAAACAAGAATCGGAAGATATAAAAATAAAAAGATGACCGCAAGATAAATGCGGGATGCAGCCTTCTTTACCATACAGCAGTTCCTCCCTGATCTTTATCAAAAATATTCATGACCGCCATACTTGCGATGACGAAAATCATAAGTACAACGGAAAGTCCGGAGCCCAAATTCCAGTTGCTTCCCTGCATAAATTCCTGTTCAATGACATTTCCGATCAAAAGCACTTTACCACCGCCGAGCAGATCGGAGATCACGAAAGAGGTAAGAGCCGGAACGAAAACCATGACGATTCCGCTGATCACGCCGGAGAGTGTCAGCGGAAAGATAATGCGGATCAGTACGATCCTTGAATTTGCACCCAGGTCTTTTGCAGCTTCGATAACGTCCGGTTTGATGCGCGCTATGGAGTTATAGATCGGCAGGATCATAAATGGCAGAAAGTCATATACCATGCCGAATACAACGGCGGTCGGTGTATTTAACATTTTCACCGGGCCAAAGCCAAAGAGACCAAACAGTGCGTTTACGATACCGTTGTTGGAGAGTAAAAGCCGCCAGGCAAGGATACGCAGCATAAAATTCATCCACATCGGAAGTACAAATAAAAATACGACAAAACTCTGATGCTTAAAATGAAAACTGTTTAAGATCATCGCAAGCGGATAGGCAAGCAGCAGACAGACTACTGTACAGAAAAATCCGAGCTTTAAGGAAAGCAGAATGGATTTTACATGTACCGGGTCTGCAATCGCTGCGATATTGTCCCAGGTAAAAGCACCCGAAGTATTTGTAAACGCATAATATAAGATAATAACGATCGGCAGCAGGATAAATCCGATTATCCATACCAGATAAGGTCCTGCTAAAAGCTGTCTGCCTAATTTACGCATCGATCTCCACGGCCTCCTCATCCTCAGATTCCGGTTTGTTCATGATCTGGATGTTAAACGGGATCACGTTGATGCCGACATGCGTGCCCACCGGATACATTTTTGTGGTGTGAACCAGCCATTCATAGCCGTTTGCCATAATGCTGATCTCATAGTGTACACCCTTAAAGATGATGGATACGATGTCACCATCCATAAAACCGGCACCAGGCTCTGTGATCTCGACATCCTCCGGACGGATTACAACATCGACCGGCGTATTACAGCCGAATCCCTCGTCGACACATGGGATCTTCACACCTAAGATCTCCACAACTTTATCCTGGATCATGGTTCCGTTTATGATGTTGCTGTCACCGATAAAGTCGGCAACAAATGCATTGACAGGCTCATTGTAGATCATCTCAGGTGTACCGATCTGCTGGATGTACCCCTGGTTCATGACAACGATCGTATCGGATATGGTAAGTGCTTCTTCCTGATCATGGGTAACGAACACGAACGTGATGCCAAGCTCATTTTTCAGGCGGATCAGCTCGTACTGCATGTCTTGGCGGAGCTTTAAGTCGAGGGCACCGAGCGGTTCGTCTAAAAGGAGAACTTTCGGTTCATTTACAATGGCGCGCGCGATCGCGATACGCTGCTGCTGGCCGCCGCTCAAAGAATCAATAGAGCGGTTTTCAAAACCTTCCAGATTCACTAATTTCAGTGCATAACGGATTTTATCATTGATATATTCTTTGCTTTTTTTCTTGATCCGCAGACCAAATGCGATATTTTCCGCGATTGACATATGCGGGAAAAGGGCATATTTCTGGAAAACAGTATTTAAGTTACGCTCGTTTGGCGGCAGGGACGTGATATCTTTGCCGTCAAAGACAACGCTTCCTGCATCCGGAGCCTCAAAACCGCCGATGATGCGGAGGGTGGTTGTCTTTCCACAGCCGGAAGGGCCGAGGAGTGTGATAAATTCATTTTCGCGGATATATAAATTTAAGTCATCTAATACGACGTGATCGCCGTAGGATTTTGAAATACCTGTCAGATTGATTAATTTTTTGCTCATTTGTGTTCAAAACGCTTCTTATTTTTATATAGTAAAAAACGTTATCCCTTTCTAAGTGGTATGTAAAATACAGATTAAAAACTTGGAGGCGTGGAAACCCAGATCAGGATGGCATCACGGTTGCCGTTATTTTCCAGCCGATGTTTTTTCCCCGCCTGGAAATAGAAAGATTCGCCTGCCCGGACAGTATAAGTTTTTCCACCGTAAAAAACACGCACGGTTCCTTTTAATACATAGCCGAATTCTTCGCCTGCATGTGGCAGATGCGTGTCGGAGGAACCACCGGGTTTTAAAGTAAGGCGCACCGGCTCCATGCTGTTCTTCTGGGCATTTGGTATGATCCATTCGATCATTTTATTTCCATCTTCGCTGATTTTTTCAAAATAATCATCTTTTTCAAATACGATCTGTTCCGGTTCTTCGTCCGTAAAAAATTCGGCAGGAGTTGTGCCGAGACATTGTATGATGTCAAGCAGTGTGCCGATGGACGGAGAGTTCTGGTTGCGTTCCAGCTGGGAAATAAATCCCTTGGTCAGTTCAGAGCGGTCAGCAAGTTCCTGCTGTGTCAGACCGTACTGGATACGAAGCTCTTTCATACGCTTTCCGATATCCATGCGAACCTCCATTCTTGCGTGTGAAAAATGTTATTTTTCAGACTAATCTCCATTCTGCAATTTTTTGGTAACTGTAAAAATATATGTTTTGTTTACAATAAGTAAACAAGACTATTTTATGCATTTTATAGGAAAAGTCAATAGAAAATAAGCTTTAAAAAAATATAAAAAAGGTCTTGCTTTTTTTATATAAATTATATATAATGAATAAGTGTGGCGTGAGTCGAAAGACAACACACCTCAGATTGCCAATATGGCTCAGTTGGTAGAGCAACGCATTCGTAATGCGTAGGTCGTCGGTTCGAGTCCGACTATTGGCTTATGGATTCCGGAATGCCGGATGGATGAGAGAGCAAGTGGTTCCTGAAAAGTTCCGCTTGCTTTTTTCGTTCGCAGGAAATTGCGTTCTATAACAGGTTTTTTTCCTGTATCAGGATATGAAAGGATACGGTATTATGGCAGAAGCAAAAAATACAATTTTAATTGGAATTGCAGGGGGAACAGGAAGCGGAAAGACGACGTTGGCAGATAAAGTGGTTGACAGCTTCGGACGTGATGAAGTCAGTATTCTTCGCCATGATAATTATTACAAACGCCATGACGAGATGAACTATGAGGATCGCTCAAAGTTAAATTATGATCACCCGGATGCGTTTGATACAGAACTTTTATGTGAACATATCAAAGAGCTGAAAAAAGGAAAGGCGATTCAGATGCCGGTCTATGATTATACGATCCACAATCGTTCCGATAAGACGATCCTAGTGGAACCTGCACCGGTCATTGTATTAGAGGGTATTTTGATCTTTGCAGAGCCGAGTCTCTGTGAACTGATGGATATCCGTGTGTTTGTAGACACCGATGCGGATGTCCGTATTCTGCGCAGAATCGTAAGGGACGTAAAAGATCGTGGACGTTCGTTAGACAGCGTCATAAATCAGTATTTAACGACGGTAAAACCGATGCATGAGCAGTTTGTGGAGCCGAGCAAACGGCGTGCAGACATCATTATCCCGGAAGGCGGGGAAAATGCAGTTGCGTTGGAGATGCTGATCCAGAGAGTAAGAAAACATTTAGAGGAAGCATAGAGTTAAGAGGTACAAATGAGAGACTGACGGGCATATATAATGCTGTAAAAATCGCACCAGGACGGGATGAAAATCCGCTTTGGTGCGATTTTTTTGCCCCCGAATCTTCATAGGAAACTACGTCCTGTGATCAAAAAGTCCTCAGGGCAGACCGTCTTTTAATAGAGAAAGGATTTAGGTACAGCATCTGCCATGGCTTTGTAACCGGCACCACTCGGATGCAGATGATCGCCGCTGTTATAGCCGGCTTTGAATGCTGCAGGATGATCAGGATCCTGTACTGCGAGGTCGAAGTCGATACATCCCTCAAAACCGTCCGTCAGGCGGATCCATTCATTCACCTGATTTTTTAACTCTTCACGGAAAGGTGCATAGGTGCGCCAGCCTTCGATTGGAAGCAGTGTCCCGATATAAACAGATAATCCCAGGGCATGTGCCTGATCAACGTACCATTTGAGACCGTCTATGAGTTCTTCTGCAGTTGGAAGATCACTCATGGGGCGGAATGGATTGATGTCGCATCCGACCGGGTGAATGATGTCATTGATCCCCTGCTGGATAATGATGGTGTCTGCGCCGGAAGTTGGTATTTCATGTGAAAAACGGTTACTTCCCTTTAAACCGTACGAATCATAGGTAATACAGTCATACTGGCGGAGAATTCTGGTACCGCTCGCAGCACGGCGTATAACGGAAGTATGTTTTTTCCCTTCCCGTAACAGCCGGAGCATCAGTTCGTCCGGCCATGCCTGCGCGGTGATGGAGTCGCCATAGCAGATCACGGCATGATTGTCCGGAGATGTCAAAATATCAATGTTACTCAGAAAATAAAACCAGTTTGTCGTTTTGCTTGTATCAAGGGGAAGCCTGCCGGCAGAAGTCTGATCTCCCAGTGAAAAAAATCCCTTTGAGAGAGGGCCTGTGATCAGAACTGCTGACTGCATCAGGGTAAAATCCGCAAAATAAAGGTTGACACAGAGAGTCTGGCCTGCCTGAACCTGAAAGAAAATGTCATCACTTATGATGCGCTCGTGTGCGGCGATCGTCACGGAAGAATTTCCGGAAAAAGTAATCTGTGCTGTTGCAGATTCCTGCATGGGACAGGAAAGATTTATTTTTCTTGTAATGTCATCGCAATTAAAATCACAGTCTGCGATGGAGACAGTTGCTTTCGTGATGGAAACAGGTTCACTGCCGCAGTAATTATCAAAGGTAAATCTTAAAGCAGTTCCATCAAACGGCGCATAGACCGGATAGCGGAGTGTGATATCTTTTGCATAGCTCTCAGGGCGGTGTTCTGCGATTGAAACTGCATTTCCCCACATGGAACACCATGTCTGGTTTTTATTTATTGTTGTATTCATCGGGTTCTCCATTTCTGCCAGAAATTTTTGGATTCATAGGAAAATGTGTCCTGTGAATTTTGTATCAGTATACATCCTTTTAGAGGGAGGGTAAAGTGAAACATGGATTTTCCTTGACTTCACCACTGTATCATGTTATTATCACAAACAGAGTGAACAAAGCGTTCATGAAGGGGTACACCACCGCGGTAGACCATGCAAAAACAAAAAACGCTTATTTTTCAAACAAAATTTAATGTTTTGGATTTCATTTACACCATTTTTACACCAAATTAGAAATCCTTTGTATGACATATAATTGTGAAATGAGGTATATACAAAATATGTGTAAACCTCATTTCTTTTTATAAGGAGTCCTAAAATGAAATGTTTTCTTGATAAAGATATAAACAAATGTCCATATTTTTTACCAGCAGAAGAGGAGTGCATATCAAAATCTAAGTGCAGTTTTCAAGAAAAAATTGATCCTAAAATTGATTGCGGATATATTCGTAAGGAACGTTGGTATGAAAAATATTATAAAAATCGTAAAAAATAGGGAACTACAAATAAACGTAGTTCCCTTAAATTATTCAATGCTACACAACACATGGTCATGTAATCGGCTCTTAGGCTCTTATTTTTTTCAATTCTGCAATATCCTGCTGCATTGATTTGATCTGATTTTTCGTCTCTATGTTTTCTTTTTCTACTGCATCAACACGTTTCCACAACTCCTGAATCACATATGTGTTCAATGCGATAAATTCTTCATACCTTAATGAATAAATATACTCTGGATTGCCATTTTCATCTAAGATAGGTTCGTTGACTTCTTCGCCATCAACCAATTTACTGTCAATTTTTTGATCTTTGCAGAATCCAGCAAAATCGAGATCTGTTAAGCCACATTCTGACATTGCCTGCTCTACATCCTGTGCTATAAAACCGATATGTGTTCTGCCAGATGTACCATCTTTAAATAAAAATGATACTGGCTGTAATTTCATAAAAAACTGTAAATGCTTATCTGTAAGTGATTTAATATCATCTTTATAATTTTTATCAGAAGTTGATATCGAACTTGATGTAACGTATAATTGTGAAAATCTATAATTTGCAGAACCAAGGCTAATAGCTCCGTTCATTCCAACACCATTAGATTCATATGTTCTAACATGGTTATCATCTGTTATAGTCATTGCTCTATTTGTTACTCTATTTCTTATTCCCTGAACCAGGATATATGTCGGATTATAGACATACATATTAGTTCCATCGCTACCACCCCATATCCAGGCTGGGGTTTCATTTTTACCACTCCAATTCCAGTTTTTATTACAGGATGCAGACGTTGATAACTTGGAATTTAATAAATCTGTCACACTTCCGACATTTCTTATTGTTATAGAATTGCATGTAATGTTTCCACTCCTGCAATCTATTCCGACAGTCATTCCTTGACCAGAACAACCGTCTACAAATCCAACTCCGTACCATGATTTGATGATTAGATTTGCAACGTTAGCCCCATTTCCATCTCCGTTACCATTAAAAATTCCTGTATTGCCTGTTGTCTGAACACCGAGAACCATTCCATTGGAATCTGAAGCCGTACTACCTGGTAACTTATGTTGTCCAATAATAGTGCCAGTCATTGTTCCGCCGGATAATGGTAAGTGGTTTGCTAAACTGCTGCTTAACGATGATATTGCCCCGGTACAAGTACCATTCCCAATCTTAGAAATGTCTGTCGTTCCAAGCATCTTATAGAGATACCGCACATTTTTGAACATCTGTGACACCTTTTTTAAAATAGAAGAATGTTTTTCGCCACTTGATAATTTTGATACGCTTGTCCACGCTGACGCTGATCCGTCTGCTACATCACTACTCGTAAAGGTTGCTGTATTCTCGGCTGTATCTCCACCGGTTGCCACTGCGCCAACGTTTTCTGCTGTGAGTTCTACATTGCCCCTACGGAAAGAATCTTCATTTACACCTTTGATTCCGGTAACAGAACTTGAACTTGTTTCAGTCCATTTTTGAACCAATTCCGAAGTAATACCATCTAAAACAGATTTATTAGAATGTGTGTGTTTTTTGTTATTTGCATCATTCCAATCGGTTCTTTCATTTGGAGTAATATGAATTGTATTATTTCCTGTATGAGTATCTAATTCATTTTGATTTGCTTTTGTTCCTATAGATTTATCTAATGCTTCTACAACAGATTTGTTTTTTTCGATGGCATCTGCAACTTCTTTTAATGTATCCATTGTTTCGGGAGCACCATTGATTAAATCTGCTATTTTTTGATCTGTGTATTTATTTGAATTGGCATAAGCACCATCAATTGCTTTCTGTTGTGCCGTGGAAACAGGTTTATCAACATCAGAAGTATTATCAACGTTCCCTAATTGAATCTGACTTTTTGTTGTTTTATGTGGGTTATCGAAATTATTAATATGTCCAAGTAATGAAGAGATGGCTTTTTGAATTTTTCCAAACGCAATAGACAATTTTTCTCCACTAGAGATATTTTCAAATTCCTCAGCTTCTTCATATGTTGGTGTCTGATCATTTGTTGTAACATTTGGCACATTGCCGAGTCCAACTTGTTCTTTATTTACTTTATGTGGATTCATAAAATCAATCAAATGTCGAATCATTTTTTGAATAATATTAGATTCGATGACAGATTCTATTTCTTCATCATTTATTACTGATTTTTTAACAATAATATTAAACTTTCTTGTAGATATAGTTTCTTTTGGAGTTATGAACTGTAATTCTGCTTCACAAATACCTGATACACATGTTGCTTGTTCTGACAATATAATGGATATTGTACCATCATCATTCCTAAACAAATGATCAGCATCGTCTTCATCTATATATACATATGTATTGTCTGGTTTTGAAATTTTTAAAAGTATTCTTACTTCTGAAGGAATACTATATGGTTTCCCATTATCAGACAAAGTAATAAGAATATTTCTTGAATCTGCATCATCTTGACTACAATGCACATTCTGCACTCTTGATATTGTCAAGTCCAATGTGATTTTTTGATTAAAAACTAAACTCATTTATTGTATACATCTCCTTCCTAAATTCCAACTTTCCGAATAGGAGAGTAGGTTATTTTAATTTTGCAATCTAAATTAGGCGTAAAGGTGTTACACCGTTCTTCATAATTGTTAATAATTCGTGGGAAGAAATAGTTGAAGTCATTTGCTAAATTATGAGACGAGAGAGAAGAAGTAATAAGTTGATTTTTTCCATCAATTGTTATTACCTCGCCAGATTTGCAATTTCTTAGTATAAAAAATTTTGTATCCATAGAATTTGTCAACTTAAAATTTCCTTCTGATAAAATAGTAATTTCCATATCTGGTCTAAGAGAATTGTTCAAATCTGTAGTCTCATCTGAGTTATCCCACAAATTAAAAGAAGTACCTGCCGAGCATTCATACTCAGTAGATACTTCATCCATAAAAGCAAATGGTGCATCCGTATATAATGTTAGTTCTAAGCCTAATATTTGGTCATTTAAGACGATTTGTTTTGAACTGAATGTTCCATTCCAATATACGTGTTCATAGCCTTCCTTGTCTAATTTAAAGCGTTTGTACCCATCTTTACGACACAACCATCGTTGTATAGCTGAAACTTCCTCGAATGAAAGTCTCATTTCTTCTTGATTTTTTAATCGACATGGATTCTTACAAATCTGAAAAGTAGCTGATAAAGCTGTATCGTAAGTAGAAGAATATAAATTAAAACGATTGCTGCCGATTGGCTTTATCTGATTAAATGTGATATCTGCACCAGACGAAAAAGTTTCAATTCCCCCGCCACTATCAAAAGAACATAGTATCATACCATAATCAGATAACATTTCGCCAGCAAATTCAAAGTCTGTACATATTTTCATAATCATTCCTCTTTAATTAAATTGAACTGCATTAAAATTGCAAGCATCTGTGGAGAAATAGTAATATTCGATAATGACTTCGCTGGCACAGGTTTCATTTCATCAATATCAACTTCTTCTAAAAACAAAGCGTTCATTTTTTCGTAGAATTCTTCCTTGTTTATAATTTCTTTCACAGAACCATCATCGTTTGTAGCAACCTGTCCATTTTCTTTTAATGCGCAATCGGCAACAATTTTATTCCTTTTCTCATCTAATACCTGTTTTGGTACAGACAATATTTTTATATTATTCACAATAGTAACAGCGGTATTTAAGTTTACTTCCTTAGTAGCAAGAAACGAAAATACCTCACTGATATTTAAGATATCAATTCCTTTTAATTTCATCCTCTGACTCCTTTTTATTATTATAATTAACTATTTATTCTACCTTCTAATGCTTCTATTCTCGATTTTAGACTATTGACTTCATTTTGTGTTGCAGCACCGATGTCTGCCAAAGTCCACCCGATATTATCTGAACCGTCAAAAACCCTTCCAGCACGACCTATCGTAAGAGTGCGTGGAGTTTTTAATTTTGTTGCAGTGGAAGAGTTACCATTTATAGAACCTCTACAGTCAATATTATTACATGAAATATCGTTTGATGCATTGATAAAATCACATTGAATATAATTAGAAACATCAAGAGAGTTCATCCGACATCCAGCACCACCAACTTGTAAGAACCATGCATCACTTGTATACATCCAAGAAAGTGCTTTTTCATACCTAGCCTCAAACCCGCCTTCGTCCTCTGCGTGCCACATCATTAAAGCATTATTTAAGTAAATATTTCCCTTTACGGACAATCCGTTCGTTGTATTATAAGTCAATAGACCATTTCCAAAACTAAAAGAAGCTTTAGAAATAACAGATCCATCAGAATTTACGACAAAATTATCATTATTGTTTCCACCAATCCCAATACTTCCACCACGAAGAGTTGCTCCTGTAATTGTTGATTTGGAGATTACTGATCCGTCTTCATTTACAACGAAATTACCATCGCCTATGTTTATCTTTCCACCATCAAAGCTACAGCCGTTGACATTTCCTGTCAAATTCAAATTGCCATTATCATCTACATAAAAAATATCTGTATTATATTTAGAAATTTTCAATAATTTTGCTACACTATTTGGATTGACAGTAAATGTGTTTATTCCATTTGTAATTCTTAAGCCATCAATATTAAATGTCATAGAATTATTAAGGTTATATATTCCAAGATTTTCCCCAATAATTAATTTGCCAACAATAGTATCTCCAATAACACCCATAGTAGTTACTTCATTACCTGTTTCTGGATCAATATAAATATACTTGCCTACAGCAGCCTTAACAGATTTCCAACCATCATCAGTCACGTATAAACCACTATTAATCCAACGTGACTGGCATAAATCGTATGTATCAATTAAATCGTCATATGTTCTACATAAAATACCACTAGAATCATATACGACATTTTGATTATCAGCATTATTTACAATTTTTGTTGTAGTAGCTTCCATTCCTTTCTGTACCCAGTTTTGAACATACTTAAAAGCAGCAACATTATTTTTTACTTTTTGAGCTGTATATGAGAATGAAGATGCCATAGATTGTGCATTTTCAATAACACTTTGAATATCAGATGAACCAGACCATGTTCTTTCAACAGTAGAAAATTCAACCTCAATTTTTGAAATATCAGAATAGAAAATTTTATAAGAGAGTAATCTTAAATAATATATCTTCTCATCTACACATACATGAATCCAATTACCTGTTTCAAATTTATTCACAATAGGTTTAAATTCTGGAAGTGCAAGAAGATTATTGATAGTAGAAGTAACTGTATATTGTACATGACTTGCTTTATATAACTCTTTCTTTGCAGCGTCAATCAGTTCCGTTGCACGAGTTACTAGCTCACCATTATCTAATCCATCAGAGATATAATTATCATTCTGATAGGTATCTTCCATACGAAATGCACAAAATTTTGTCCACATATCCTTCCAAAGATATGTTTCTAAGTTTAATTCATCTTGCAGAGAATTTTGAATATCATATACAGTGCCAGATTTATTATCATAGTTATATAATCTATGGACAGCATCAATTTGTAACTGTCTTTTATTCATTTCTGATTCAAGCCAACCAACTCGATTACTATACCAAGTCTGATATTTATTCTTTAATTCTTCCTGTTCAGATTCAAGAATAATACCTAAAACATTACCAAAAGAATCCTTTAGACTACTCAAATAGTCGAAGCTGTAATAAGCCAATTCAGATTTAAAATCAGCATCAGATGTTTCTAAGTCTTTTAAGTCTTTATAATTCGTATCAAGCTTATTTAAACATCTTTGGATATTCTGTTTGAGATATGTTTCCATATCATTATTTACAATAATAGATATCTCATTTCCTGTGAGAGTAATTGTATTATCCTCAATGCTTGTGAGTTTAAATTTACCTTTCCAAGCATGATTTGTTTTGTCATATGAAGCATCTACAATTTCCACTTTATACAATGCAGTATTAATTAATGCTTTACAAGAACCAAGCACAGTATTTGATACAACACTTGTTGCAACCATTGATAAATCTGATTTAACTGCAACAGGCGATAAATTAGAAGATGTCAATAAATTCATTGTCTCTTGGATTGTCAAATTATCCATTTCTATTGTTTTACCCATAGAAGTCTGCAAAATTAATCCAATATCAATGCAGTCAAAACATAGCGAAGCAATATTTTTATATCCAACAATAGGAGATGAGATAGTATTATATCTATCAACTTTATTGCCGTCATCATCTATTTTTGGATAATGTTCATTTACATATTTGACAATCTGATTATATTGGTTAACTTCATTCGAAGAAAAGTTAAATGCTCTGCTATTTATACATTCTTGATAGTTTGCATTATATGCTTTGATTTTCTCGACTAAATCACTCGGCATATTCTCATACATTTCATCAGAAAAATTGATAATATAATTTGTACCACTTGGATTTGCGATAGCAACAGCAGAAGACATTAAATCGTCTCCACCAACAATATAAAAACAATTCTTTAAACTATCATCACTACTTTCAATAGAAGCAGAAGTAGAAAGATTCTCTTTTGAAATATAAATTGTTGTATCTTCACCATAAGCACCACCAATATTTGTACTTCCACATTCAGGACATTTATCATGAAAATCTCCACGATACCCACAATCTTTGCATGTATTACAAAGATCATATGCATTTATAGTTCTTGTCGTTGAATCGAAAGTGAATAAACATTGGTAATCATCTGAGATTTCGCCAGTTAATTCGTCATATACATTGCTGTCATTAATAGAGTACTGAAACCATGATTTTAAATTTTTCAAAGAAGTATCAACATGACCAATTTTATAATTCGATGCTTTGTCTAAAATACGATGTATAAGAGAAGAGTTATATAATTTCTTATACATTTCACTTCCTTCTGAAAAAGCAGATAAATCACGATAAAAAATAGTTGGGTAGTTCTCATCATAATCATCTCTCGCAATATCATATTCTGTATTAATTTCAATATTTCTAAGTTTTACATTCTGCAATTCATTTACAGGAAGATATGTACATGTAACAGATTTTTGAGTTGTATTTTCTTCTGTAGTATTTACAGTAATAGAAAAATGTTCATTATACTCAGGAATATATACCAGATTATAATTGTTAATTTTACCCCATAATTCATTTTCTGTCTTATATACAGTAAATGATAACTCTGGTGCATTTAATGTATCTTTATATTCGATGTCAGTTGTATCTATAAGTTTTCCGTATTTATGAAAGTCACGTCTTTCTAGTAAGATAGTAATTTCATCTACACCAAAATTCTCATTAAAAACTATTTTTGGCATTTGCTTATTCTCCTTTCGATTTTTTACATATAAAAATCCCACATAGGCTATGACACCTACATGGGATAAAGTGGTTATTTATATAACCTCGCATTACCTATACCATTTTTACCAAGTTGCTTGGCAGAAACTGCTTCAGTAATACATTGTGTTGTCTTTCCGTTCCTGAGAATTTCTTCTCGTAATTGTCTACCAAAGGTTTCAACATCATTTACACCGTTCATTACGATATCTCCAACCTCAACAATCGTAGAAGTGCCAGCAGATTTTGTTATTTCAGGTAAATTCGGCATATAGTTGATACCAGAGGTCAATAAAGAAGGATTCATCTGTGCCATTTTCCAAAGATTCTCAGTCATCTCATTTGTGAACACTTTATCGCCAGGATTGAGTTCTGTTAAAAGTGCGCCGTCAGCAGCACGATAAATCAGTTCTCGTTTATTTTCTTGCGTCCATGCTAATTGACTCTTGTCTATGTGTTCAGAACCTTTTTCGTAACCATTAATGCTTGCTAAATCTTTATCAAGTTGTGCCGACTGCTTATCAAGATCAGCTATGAATTGTTGCAACATATCTTTGTTATGAGTTACATCCTGTATCATAGCATTGAGTCCACTCTTTTTCTCGATATAATTATTTTTTAAATCCTGTAGTTTATCTTTATTCTTCGTAGAAGATTTTTCAAACTGGTATTTATTTTCTATAGAATTCAATTCACCGTATAACTGTTTTAACTGACTTTCAAGTTCCTTAATCTGATTTTGAAAAGACTGCCTCTGACCATTAATTGCTTTTTTCTTTTGTGCGATTCCGTTTTTCTTTTTAGCTATATCAGCCTCTTTCGCAGGATCATAACTGCTAGTATCAGTTTTAGAATTAACCTTATTTTGATCATTAGTCACAGTATTATGAACGTAATCTTTTGCGGCTTGACCACCATCGCCACCATTCGTGGTACTAGAACCAATTTGATCTTTTGTATCATTTGTAAGATTAGAATCTAATCCCTTAATTGTTTCAATAATATCACTGCCAAGAAGAGTTTTAATCTCATCAAGAATAGTATTTGTATCATTGAGCTTTTCATCAATGAATTCCTGGTAATCATTCATTAAATCATCAAGCATATCCTCAGTATCGGAAATGAATTTTTCGTATTGTGTATCTTTTAAATCGCTTTTAGCTTCTTCAAGCTGTACTTTTAGTTTCTGAATTTGTGCACGAGATTCCTCAGAATCATTACCATTGTAAGCAGTTAACTGTTTCTGTAAAGAAGCAATAGTCTTTGTTTTTTCAGCAATTTCCTTTTGATATTTATAGGCTTCAAGTTCGGAGTCTTTCAGTTTCTTGTATTTATCAATCAACTCGCTCAATGCATCAGTTTGAGCTTCGTAACCCTGTTTTACCAAATCCTGAATTGACTGTAATTCATCTTCGGCAGATTTCTTCGCATCTCTATGAGCATCCTGTAAATCACGCAGACGTTGAATAACATTTTCGTCAGACAGGGATAATTCACCCTTTTCTATCTGTCTCATAATCTTGTTATATTCACGTTGATACTCATCTGCCTGTGCAAGATAATTATCATAATTTGTTTTATGCAGACCAATAGTAGCTGTGCCATATTTTGTAAAGTTACCAGTGTCTTTATCCGTCATATCTTTATGGCTCATAAGATCAATATAATAATCATTTTCACTGTTGATACGTTTTACAGTTTCCATAGATTTATCAAAAGCATCCCATTTTAACTGACGAAGAGCATTCTGATATTCAACGATAGACTGTGTAGACTCGTCTATAGCATTTGTTACTTCGTTGATTGCAGAAACCATTTCATGCCATTCATCGCTGCCTTTTTTGATAGAACCTTTGATAACAGCATCATTTAGACTCTTTTGAAGATCTTTTCTTTCTTTAATAAGTTTGTTTTTCTCACCTTTTTCAGAGGAGATAAGAGACTTATAATAAGCCGCACTTATCTGTTTGCCCTGTTCTTGTGCGAGTGAAATCTTATTATTAAGTGCTGTCTTTTTCTGCTCGTTGCTAGAAATTTTGTTGTCGTAATCACTTGAGATATTATCAAATTTTTCTTTCGCAAGATCTGCTTTATCCTGTTTTGCTGTTTCTTTATACAGGTCAGCAGTTGCTTTGTCTGATTGTTTTGCATCCCAATATGCATTGTACTGTACACATGCATTGTAGAGCTTACCATTATCATTCAGATTGGATGCTTTATTTAATAAAGACTGTGAGATACGTTTGCCAGATTTTGCAGCTTTCTTAATAGAAGCAAGGATCTTTTTATTCTCACTCGTAGATTTGAATTTACTAATTGTTTTCTTTGCAGATTTAAGATTTTTGTTATCAGTAGAAACAGCAGTATTATAAGCCTTCTGCGTCTTATTGATATTAGAGATCTTTTTGTCAATCAGTTTATTTTTAGATTTTGCAGACGTAGCATTGTCAATTTTAGCATCATATAATTCATCTTGTGAATCATATTTTTCTGTCTTTTTATCAGCAGTCGCTTTTGCCAACGCAGCGGCGGCAGTAGCATTTTCCTGCATTTGCTGTTTTAATTCGATCAGAGATGCCTTATTTGAATCAATACGTTCATTATACTCATACCAAGCTTCAGAACCTTTTGTAACTGTTTTCTGTAACAGTTTTAATTGCTCATCTTGTTTATTAATATAATCAATCTGCTTTTGGATATTTTTGTTCATACTATCATAATTCTTAGTATTTGCAGAAAATCCCCATGACTCTTTTAAAGAGATCCATTTCTCCATGCGGTCATTCGCATTTTCAACTTTTGTAGAAAGATTTTCATACTGAGTGATAAGTAATTCGATACTTGCTTGAGTTAATTCAAGCTGTTTATCTTTTAACTCATCTATTTTATCCAAACAATCCTGCGCTTTATCATACCAATTCTGATAGTCCTTGATTTGCTGTTTTACAGTATCATCTGAATAATCCCATATATTAGAAGCTCCACCACGAACAGCAGAAGCAATATCTTCATTAAGACCAACTTCATTTGCTTTCTGCATATATTTGTTGTAATCATCTGTGAGAAGTTCAATGCCAAATGATGTAGCGTTTAAAGCTTCTTTATATGCATTTAAACGAGATGTGAATGAGGAAGAAGTTTTGGCGGCTTTATCTTCGAGTTTGGAAAGTGCTTTATCAAAACGATTGATACCATTTTCAATAAAATCAAATGTTTCTGCAACAGCTTCTTTTACATCTTTTGCAGCATCCTTGGCTGCTTTTGCAGCGTCGTTAACTGCTTTCTTGGTAGCAGAGCCACCAGAATATTTATATTGTTTCGTAAGAACACTATCAATTTCATCCTGTGCTTTTTCTTGTGATTCTGTACTATAAGATCCCTCATCAAATATTTTAGTATTTCCAGTATGTTTTTTCGTCTTATTTGGATTTTTAAGCTGTCTTAATACACCATTTTTAGCATTTTGAAAAGCATTTAATTCATCAATAGCTCCACCAAGAGCTAAAACCAACTTCTTAATATTTTCAATATCACTATCGGTCGTAAGAGTTGTGCCGTTTGCGAGTTCTTTTTTCAAAGCATATTGTAAAAGATAATTTGCTGTTTCCTCGGAAACTTTACCTTCTTCGACTAATTTTAAGATATCTGCTGTAGTTGCGTTTGCTAAGTCAAAAGATTTCAGAGCAGCAATTTCTTTAGCCGCAGATAATCGTTGAAGAACTAATTCATGACTGTTCTCAACACCCATCTCTGTTAAAGTCTGTTCGATAAGTCCGGCATTTTGCTCATTGACTTTATCCAAAATTCCTGACTGTTCGATATAAGCCCCTGTTAAGGAAGACATGATTTTCTTAACTTCCTCTGTGTTTTGACCAGCTTTTTGGAGCTTATCAATATAATTCTCTATACCAGAAACATCTTTGAAAGCTTCAGCAATATTAGAATAATCCTCAAAACCGATGTTCTCATCCTTGTCAAATAATTTGGCATATGTTTTATCAACAACGTCCATCTTTTCTTTGACTTTATCGAGTTCTGCGATGGTTTCTGTCAGAGATAAATCTGGAGTTTCATTTGGTACATTTTTTAATTCATCTTCATAAGCAATTATTGCGTCCTTTGCATTTTTTGTTCCTAACGTTACCTTATTCCATAATTCTATCTGAGAATCAGTAAAATCTTTTGTATACTCTTGAAGTTCTTTATAATCTTTAGCGTCAACTCGTTTACCAGAAGAAGTTGTAAAATCAGCACTGCCACCCTGTGAAATAGATTCAATAGAAGCTTGCAATTTGTCTTTGACTTCTTGCTCATTAGCAATTATTGGAGTTATGTCAATTGTAATTCCATACTCATTTAGTTTTGTTTGTAATTGCTTTGCAAATGACAATACATCTAAATCACCGTCTTCAAATGACAGGAGTTTATTAAACATATTATTAATTTCCTGTTTATGTTCAGAAGGTATCTCCATTAGGGGTTTTATAATATTTTCTTCGACGTAATTTTGATAATCATAAGCTGTTTCTGGTGGTGTTTCTAAAGAACTCCAATCTATTTCAGGTATTATTTTATCTACTAATGCAGAAGAATCGTCTGATAAATATTGATAATCATAATTATCTTTTACCCATGCTTGAAGATTTGCTGTCATTTTGGAATATGAATCTTCTATAGACTTTTCTTTTGTTTCAATATCTTGCTTTAATCCATTTTCAGAGGCATGATAATATTCATTTTCGGTTTCTAACCATGTGTCATAAAAAGTTTGCGCTTTCGATAACTGAGCTGGTGAAGCAGTTATTAATTGAACTGATGTATCATACATTCCATAAAGTTCTTTAAATTCAATGCCAGCACGATTCAATGCATCTTCTAATGCTTTCCCATATTTAGAAAAATCTTCATCATTAAAATTGATCAAACCATCAGAATTAATGATATCGACATTTACATTTTTATACTGTTGTTGTATTGTTGACAATTCCGACTCTAAATCAGAAATCGACTGCTCGGTATTTTTTACCTCATAATAAATACCGTTTGCAACATCGTCCATGTTGTCAATCAAAATCTGCTCTGCAATCGCCTTTTGTTTTTTAAGAACATTATCTAATTTTTTACTTGTTTCTTCTGCACTATCTCCAATATTTAATAATGCATTTCCTTGATCATCGTATCCAGAGACAAGAGATGGAGACAAGTCAGCAAGCTTGTTTGATATGCTTAAATATTCTTTATAATCCTCCTCAGAAAGAGAAAGGTTATTTGAAAATTCATCTACTCCTTTTGACAGTTCTAAAAACCTATCTTTATTTTCAGAGATAGTAGAAGACATATCTTGAAGCGTACTTTGTGCATCATCAATTTTTTGCTGGGCTTCTTCCATTGCGTCAGCAGCATACTTCGCACGATTTACATAATGGTCAATCGCATCAGCAGCTAATTGGATACCTTTAATAGCCAAAGCGGTTACAATCATGTTAGCAGCAATAGAAACCGCCATATATGCAGCAGACTGTGCTTTTGCCGCAACTGTTGATGCTTTTTGTGCAGCCGTAAGTTCTTCTGTGGAGATTACAGCCCCTTGTGCAGATGTCATCAGTGAAACAGTCTCTTTATTAGTATTTCTGCTTGCAATTGCTAATGCTTGTTGAAATTCTGTTCCTTTTGCTATTTCGGAATTGTATTTTACTATGGCTTGCACATCTATTTTCGATGTATTAAAAATGGCATTTTTAAAACCAACAGATTGAATATCATACAATCTCGTTTTTATATCATTTAGTGATAAACCAAATATACCAATAGATTTAATAGCTCCAGAAATATCATCTTTTATTGTTCTGAATATCATACTATATTTGTTTGCATTATACTTGTTTGAAGAGTATAATTATAAATAAAAAGGAGCTTAAATTTATGAAATATATTAAGGTGTGTTATATGTGTCCAATTTGTGCACAAGGATATTTTTTTGACAAGTCTTCGCAATTTTCAACAGAATGTCCAAAGTGTCATGTAGAAATGGTCTGTGTAGAAGAAAAAAATACAACAACTGAAATAGAAGAGAGAGAAAGTAGAAGATGGGAAAATGGTAAATCTGCCATACTAATAGAATGTCCATATTGTCATTCAATGAACACTTCTAAAATCGGTACAGTTAATAGGGCGATATCAGTCGGCATGTTTGGTCTTGCTAGTAGTAAAATAGGTAAAACACACAAATGTAATGACTGTGGAAGTAGTTGGTAGGATTATATTATGAAATTTACCCCTAAATCAAAGCATAAAAAGAAGAAAAAACATCAGCAAAATAATTATAAAAAACAAGATAATACAAATATTCCTGTACAAAAAGTTTCAACACCAAAAATCAATCAAAATCAAGAAAAAATAAAACAAAACTGTCCTTGTAATAAAAAAGGATGGTGCATTTTTGCTGATAGAAAATGTGTCCCATATGCTCTGAAATGTAAATATAATAAAGAAGTATTTAAAAATAATACATTCTATTATCCAACGGAAAGTGCCAATAAAACGAATACATCAACCAAGAAGTCAAGTTATAACTTGTATGAAGATGAAAGACATGGTTCAAATAAGGTCATAACTACTTTATCTGATAATAGTATTGTAGAATTATATGTATTCAAAGGGTTCTTACAATTAAACCCTTCTCAGACGATAGATTATGAGATGACAATTAAGGATCTTCACACAAATAGAACAAGTACTATTTTAGTTGCATATAATAAAATAACAGGAAAATATTATATCTCTGAGACTCAGATTAAATACTGGCATAAAAGAAATTTCTTCCCTAAAATTGTTCTCAATATGTGCAATGATGGTTCTATTCCCATGATAACTGATGGTTTCCAAGAATTTTCTAAATTGGCTTTATATGGATATAAAGTTGGGACTCATGGATTAAACGAGATACAAAGGCATAAAATTCTTAAATATGTTATTGATAATAAAATCATGAGAGGATATGAAATTATAAAGCATCTACAAGGATTAATATTCTTGCGGAACGAGCAATATAATAAGGACTTTTCAACTGCAATAGAAGATTGGGAGAATGATATTATTTTTATTGAGGAATATATAATTTCCAAATCAAAATAATAGAGTAGAGTACCAAAATGTCCTACATGTGGCTCACTTAATGTAGAAAAGATTTCAACAGGAAAGAAAATATTCGGAGGTGCAATGTTTGGACTATTCAGTTCGGACGTAAGAAACACAATGCACTGTAAAAATTGTGGGGCGAAATGGTAAACAAATGTTCCGACTATACCTGTATAATAATTAGTGGTAAAATATTCCTATCAAATAAACAGAGGGCTTAGAGTTACCCTCTGCATAAATATGTCATTTATTCAACAAATCCAAGAATGATTTTTGCAATGCATTTTGCATTATGTTCATCTAAATCCTCGATTATTGCTTTGGCAAGATCAAGATTGAGATATCCCAATGCCATTTTTTCTTCATCAGTTGGATTGCCATTATGCTCAAGAGCGGTGTTGAATTTTTGACAGGTTTTTTTAATAGTTTCAAACATGTTTTTACCTGCTTTCTATAAAGGAGTTGTTTACCATGAGATTAAATCACGACTATGTAAGAGATATTTTATTATTTATTGAAAAAGATTTGGATTACAAGGATTCTTCAAACCCTAATTATCGTAACGAATTACCATTTGGACAGCTACTTGTTTCGGATAAGTTTTCTAAATACAATAAAGAAGAATTGACTTATGCACTTGAATTATTGACAAAAGAAGGTTTCATTGATTGTGCAAAGAACCCATATTTTGTAAGAGGAAGCCTAATGCAAGCTGATATTATAGGTCTTACATGGAGTGGACACCAATTGCTTGATAACATCAGGAACGATACGGTTTGGAATGCAGTTAAAGAAAAGTCTAAAAAGTTTGGAAAGTTCTCACTCAATACGTTGGCTACTTGTGCAGGACAGCTTACAATTGCTCTTATGAGCAATCCGAATGCTGTTCAGAATTTCTTGGATGGAGTAAATAATATTGGAAATATGGTGTAATAAAAAAGAGTAGCCTAAACATTATTCCAGAATTCAATAACAATTCTTGTTAAAGAAATCGGTTACATTGGCTACAACTTGGTCTGTTTCCACGGAGAGGACACATCTGGCAAACCGTTGGAACTGATACAGCATGTACAACAGTTGAATTTTCTTTTAATGGTTGTACCGAAGCGTCAAATAAGTTTTGTAGGTTCGGTTGAGGAATGAGTTTGGATAAATCAATATTCATCATGTCACCACCAATCTAAGAGTAGATGAAAGTCTGCTCTTTTATAATATGTGTCAACAATAACTATTTATCGACATATTTTTTACTTTATATATTCCAAATATGATATAATTTCCATATAGGAGGGTATATGAGAAAAACAGTATTAACATTAGATGAAATTAATCTACTAAAGAATAGTGAAGAACCCAAGAACACTCAACTATATGGCAACTTATATGAAAATATAGTAAACCTGTCTAAATTCAAAGCAGTCTCGATAGAAGATATGCCATTTTTAGATGAATTGGGTGTAGCATCACTTACTATTAATAAGAAAAACATGATGAATAATATTTTAAAAGAATGGTATGCTGAAAAAGTAAGTGAAGAAGATCCAACTCAAAAGGTGCATTGCGGTTTATGTAATACACCTAATAAATATTTATATTATATACGGAACAGACGAAACGATATACTGCTAAATGTAGGTTCTCACTGTATCCTTAAATTTCCTGGGATTGAAGGATATACAGAGAAGAAACGTCAACTTAACGAAATCATCAAAGGTCGTGAAGTTGTTAATCGAAGAAATAAATTTTATGAGACTTTTCCAAATGCCGAATCTGTAATTTCAGATGCTGATAAATATTTTTCAACCTTACCAATTTTAATCCCTTATGAATTATATACAAATATACAAAACACCATAGTAAAAATGAGGCAAGTATATTCACAATATATTAATAAAGGTAAAACAAATTTCGATGGCAATTTGTCACCATTTGAATTATTTCAAAATAAATTAGATGAATATAATCTTTATACAAATTTAGCAAATGAATTTATCCAAGAAAATGACAAGCCTTTGAGTTGTAGACGTGTAGAAATTGACTGGTTAATTTCAAATAAGAAAATTGAACTTCTCGAAGAAATATCTAAAAACAATGGATTATACACCGAATTAACACTTAAACACATGACATCGGTTGAATTTATAAAACCATATATAAAAAATATATTTTCAAGAAACACTTCGAGACAATTATATTTTTCGCATATAAAAGGTAATATGATATATATTAATTTACATAAATTTGGCTATAATCCTAATTTAGTATTTCAAATGACACTAGAAGATTTTATGGACAAAATAGGTGCAAAATGTATAATTAATAAAAACATAAAATATGATCTTGAAAAATATTTTAACCAAATTGCAATAATAGTCAATCAATCTAATATTTTTTCTATATTAGGCTATATATCTACTTATACAAACAATACGCAATATGTATTTCTAAATGATTACATTAGAGATAATATATATTTATATAGAAAAACTGATAAGGCAATAAGAAAATTCAATGCGCAATCATTTATTAAAGCATATTCAGGACATTTGTTAAATTCAGAAGAGACAATGAAGAAACATATTTTGAATATGATTTATAATAATTCGGTTCAATGGATTTCATTAGAACAACAGAGTAAACAAGGAACAGACGATATTGTAAGAAAATTGTACAAAGAATTTAAAGAGTAGCCAACCGACTACTCTTTAAATCTGTTACTGTAATGTTTTTACAATTCCACGCCAATAATCGAAGCGTCCCTTAACATTCTCTTTGCTACCTGTACCACTCTGAACATATTGTTTATATTCTTCGTTAGAATCATATGTTGCAATAAACTCAGATACCTTCTCTGCAAGACGAGAGAATGATTTCTTGTCTTTAACGATTCTATAACCACTATATAAAATTTGTGGGATACTTGTGGATGGAATTTTTACTTCACCATCAAATGATTCGTTAAATCTATCCATAGCTTCTTTTAATGTGTCAGCTCTATCAAGAAACTTATCTGCATAATCAGTTACATAAGCATCAATATCTTTTGTTCTAAAAGATGTAAATTCCTGTTCCTGATTAGAAGATATAAGCATCATGGCTTGGATAATTATATCTCTGTCTGTTCCATTCTTTCGCTGTGTCTTTGACATAATTTTATCCATAAATGGATGATTAGCGAGAGAGTAGACCTTTTCACTGAACTCATCTGATTCATGCACTACACGCATGAGCTTGTTTGACAATGGTTTTCCTGCATTCTGTCTGCGGAAAAGCTCACGAATATCTGTTTCAGTGCAATCTGTCATTCTATAAATTTGTAATTCTGATTTTAAAATTTCATCCTGAGTATCTTCATCGAGTTTATCAAATTTTAAACCAGACAAATCCTTTTCTTCACCATTAACAATAATAGTACCCATATCTTTCGATAATGCAAATACATTACCAATATAATCTCTTATAGTAGAAAGACGCTGTACGCCATCAATAATTGATAATGTCCCATCTTCCTCTACGATACCATAAGTAGGATTAATTGGATAGTGACGAAGCAATGAATCAATTAAATCTGTACGTTGCTTACGATTCCACTGTCCCTCTGGTCGCTGTAATTTATGAGAAAGATTAATTGTACCTTTATTCATATCCTTTACAAGCGACTGTAAAGAACGAGTTTTTGCTGTATAATCCATTATGTTACCTCCTTCAAAAAATGAAAAATTTTACTATTTTGAAGATAACACAGTTGGAATTTTTTGTAAAGTTTTTTGAAAAATTTTGATTAAATTTCGTATTTCATAAATCGACAAAACCTATGTTCTGGATTTATGAAGTTGGAAGTATATGGTAATATAATACCAAGCAAACTGTATTTGAGCCATCGTATCTCAGGTCAATAGCACGACAGAATGCTCGGTATTTACCATACGAAGTGCCATATTTGTAGTTTGGCACGATTCATATCGGAAATAAATTCAGCTCGTTCTGAGCAATACATTTCCCAACTTTAAGAAATACTACAAAGAAGGGAGGGTAGAATTGGAAGTATTTAAAATACTTGTAAGTGGTGGACTTTTAGTATATGCTTGCCATTTACTTTGTGTCATAGTTGATACAATTGGAAAGTGTTATACTGTTAATAAGTGCAAAGACTATACGGACTCACAAACCAAGTCTTTATCACAAATGTTCACCAAGACTAGAAAAATATTTCGTAAATAATTCTATTTCTGTATTTGTCATTTATTTCCTTTTATTCCTTAATTGAGGGCAGGTCATCACGACTGTCCTCTATTTTATTTATTTTACAAAATATCTATAAACTACTTTCAATTATAGAGACTGTGTGTTATACTGCGAACGGATACTTTCGTATTCCGCTATATAATTTTTCACTTACATTGTACACACCAACAATGTAGTAAAGATAACATCGTGTAATGCGGTGTTATTTTTATGTTGTCATATATTTATTCTCTGTTTTTTCTCGACAAGAAATCGAGATTTCTTGATTTATTCGATTTCTGTGAATTCAATCTTACTTATTGCATATTTTGTTATACAAGCAAAAAATACTGCTAAAACCAAATATGAGATAATATCTGAAAACATTGAAACCATATTTACATCAACGGTTATTTTTAGTACATCGCATATAAAGACAATTATCATCCCAATAAAAGCAGTAAGACAATCTATTGCAAGACCATACAAGAAAAATCCTATTGCTAGTGACACTAAAATTACCACACATAGGCAAACATAATTCATACGAATAAAATCATCTTCCATAAATTTCTTAAAATTTTTACATCTCTTCAATCCTTTTTCTCCTTACGAATAAATGTTCTCTCTACCAAAACATTCCAGTTTATTATATAATTATTTTACAGCTTCAAATGAAAATACAGTCACTTCCATTTTTAAACGGTGTTCCTCAAACAAACACCAACAAATAGTATGATATTCAAAACAATAACAACTATTGGAGGTGACTGTTATGAGTAATATGATTAAATATGCTGTTAAGTGCAATTCTTTATATAAACTTATTGCAGTTATCTCTGTATGTGCTCTGCTTGGATACTGCAATCATTGTTGGTGCGATACAATCCAACACATTACAGATAAAATTTGTGAATATAAAGAAGTTAGCATTAAAGCTCAGTACGATGACACCTCTTTAGAGGTTGATTTACACGAGCGAAATGAAGTAGGGACTGAGTAGAGCAGTTCCTATTTTATTTATTCTCTTTTTATTATGTGTTTCTTCAAACTTACGGTACACACAAACCCTACTGTTATCCTATTACCTATTGTGCTATGTAATAGGGGAGAGTAGCAACACTCTTTAACGGTTTTATATCCTAGTCACTGATGATTCTCACTCATCAAGGAACAGTCCGATAACTGCGTATGGAGTACCTATCACAAGCTATCTAATGATAACTCAAAATCGTTTATACTCTCTGAACACTTCCATTATAATATTCTCTATTACAGTAGAATCCGTTGCTGATTGCCGATTTAGTCCATTAAGGACATGATACTTAGGGTTTCCCCATATATCCAAATAACCTCCATTTCTGGATTTGACTTTTCTTGTTGTCACCAACATCCTTTCGGAATACATTCACGCTCGCCATTTCTAGCCACGTTGTAGTGTGTTATTTTATATATACGGTATATTTTATTTCTTCCCAGCACTGTGAGATAGCAACTCACAATTACGATTTATTTTGAAACATCTATAGGTTGACTAGACCTAATCTTCCCAACTCTTGATTGTTGTCTTAAGTTAGGTGGGCATATTCAAAACAATAACAATGATTTGAAAAATTACGCACTCACGTAACATTTACCGATGTTTTTAAAAGCTAATACGCCTGTAATTCCTAATGCAGCCGTTTTAAGTAATCCAAGATTGCCTGTTACAAAACCAATTCCTTCAGACAATTTAGTTAAGCCATCAACAATAGTACCTAGATCTCCACGATCGACCATTTGCTGAATTGTACCAACCCAAGTTTCCTTGAGTGCGTTGATACGGTACTCTAAAGATTGCTCAATAGTTTCCATTTCCTTGTCGCTTGATCCTGCACTTTGTTCCATTTCATCAAGAGCCTTGGTAACGCCTTTATAGTTCTGAATAAGAGCAGCACCAGCCTGAGCCTGTGTACGACCAAAAGCTTTAAGAAGGAAATCATTTTGTTGTTTCTGTGACATTTCATCCCAGATGTCAGCAATTTCACCAAAGTAATCAGTTAAATCTTTAAATTCTGTAGTAGAACCTTCTTTAAAGATAGATATACCTTGTGCGTGTTCTGCTGTTTTAGTAAGATCAATTAATTCTCCTGTTATATTGGCTAAATCTTTCGAGTATTCTTCTGTCGATTCGTCAAATGAACGAATACGAAGTGCAACACTACGAAGGGCTGTACCGCTTTTTTCCGCATTTTGCAATACCTCTTGTATACCTGAAAACATAGCCAAACCATCTTGCACTGATGTTCCTACAGCGGCAAGGGCGGCGGCAGAACGTTCCATACCTTCAACAATATCTTGGTTAGATAAAGCCATTGTGTTCAATCTGTTACTTTCCCATTATTTAATGGTACTGACCATAATTGATTATGGCGCATAGTCATTTCTGGCTATGTCTCACGTTTCATTATTAGATTATAGCGTGAGATCGGACTATATATTACACCCTCTTATTTATTAAAGTAGGGTGGATAACTTCGGTAAATATGCTTTTTATCACAATATAAACCACTGTAGTCTCTACGCATTCTTGATAATTACTCACAACAAAAAGAACTATCTTTATTATATTTTATACCTGTAACAGAACTCCATCTCAATCCAGATAAAATTCTACTTATTGTTCCTTCTGAGGTATCAAACATTTTAGATAGTTCTACTTGAGAATATTTATTTTGTTTTGATAAATCAACAATTTTCAAAACTTGTTCTTTTGTTAATTTTGCATTTGTGTTATTTTCACCAAGTTCTGATAAACGAATTTTATTTATAGACTCTTTAGAATGAATTAATCCATTTTGCCCTTCGCCACCAATTGTTTGATTATATCCTTTTTTATTTAATATATATGTATCATAATAAGAAATCCAATATTTTTCTTTTTCATTTAATTCTTCTGATGTATCTGCACAATCAATTATACTCCATTTTAAATTATCAACACCATATTTTCGTATCGCTCTATAAAATGGATAATTGTAACTAATTTCTGTTTTTATTTTAGATTTTCTTATATGTTCATTTATTCGTTCTTTTAATTCTCTATGTGTTTGTCCTATATAGCTCTTGCCATTGGGCAATAAACATCTATATATAATCATATTATTCACCTCCTATAAAGTGAATAATCATCAAGTCTTTGCTCGGTCTCATCCTTCTCAGGACTTTAACCGATATAGTTATCTACTATGCTATATTTTTATAGCACCATACATTACTGTATGTTTGGGCAATAATTTTACCCAGCTTATTTATAGGATCCATAATTTCAGATTTTACTTGATCTGGATCTATTGACCACGCCTTCATAATGCTGACCAAGCCACTCTGACTTTCATCAACACTCATACCAGGAGAAATAGAGGCAAACTGAGAACTAAGTTTTGCCATTTCTGTAGAAGCTTCAGCAGTATTGTATCCTAGCCTAGACCATGCACTTGCCTGATCAATAATTTCTTTTGTAGTAACACCCATCTGTTTTGCTACGTTATTAGAATCATAATAAAAATTCTCAAGCTGATTCTCATTCATCGCTGTAGTTTTTTTTAAATCAACCAAAGCAGTATCAAGTTCTGTAATAGTAGAGACAGCTTTTTTAACTCCGTTTACCATCCCATAGAATCCAACATACATACTCAAATAGCTTTGCATCTGACCAATGAAACCATATGTAGACTTTGTTTTAAAAATATCCCAAAGAGATTTTCCAGCTCTACCAGCAGCAATTTCAGCATTTTCAATTTTAATAATTTCTTCTGTGATTTTTCTTAAATTGATACTTGGATCACCGGATTTTAATTGTTCTAACAATACATTAAAACCGGCTTTGGCTTCCGCAGAATATTTTGTATTCTCTGCTAAATCTTTATTGATTCTCTGAATAGCTTTCTCAACGCCGACCTCAACTGTACCTTTTTCAGCAGCAGAAAGTTTTTTGAATTCCGTAGCTGCTTTTTCACAATTCTGTGTTAATTTGTTTATTTCGGCTTGTTGTTCTTTTGTAAGTTCATTAACACCTTGCAATGAAGATTTATAATTTTTAAGTACATTATTTGCACTTTCTAAATTTGCAAGTTTTGTATTATATTCTGTACTTGGGTGAAAATCGGACGGATATGTTTGTGCTTGAGTAATGATATTTTGATATTTATCAATAGAATTTTGCAAAGAATTCAACTCTGAATTTAGAGTATTTTTTAAAGAGTCTTTTAATCTATTAACCGATTCAGCCGATCCATTTGATGCCTGATCGAGCCGATTTATCACGTCAACATATCTTTTCCATGTATCTGTATCTACATTCTGAGGATTTATCATAGAAGATAAAACTTGTCTTGCATCATAAGCTTCTTTTTTTAACTTCTCAATTTCCTCAATTTGTCCTGCGATTTCATATGACTTCTTACCAGTGCTTTTATCAGAGGCTTTAAGGTTATTAAGTTTTGTAACAGCATTCATGTAATTCTGAATTGCTTTTTCGGCTTGTTCCCATTTTGACTGGATTGCCATTGCTTCTTGCTGTACTTTTTGTTCAGATTGTGCAACCTGTTCTAAGTTTTCAGAAGTCTTAGGAAATGTGTCTTTCATTCCAGATGAAATATTCGTTTTCTGTCCAATCTTACTCTGTGCATCAGCCAACTTCTCAGCTTCTTTAGCAGCATCTTGATATGCATTACTAATATTCTCCACTTGTTTGACAGCACCACTCGTATTACCACCCATGTTGTTCATGTTTTTATTAACATTGAGAATATTCTGATTCAATTCAGCAAGTGACTTATCAATGTTCTGGATAGAAGAGAGTAGTGTCTTCGTACCAGAATCATCTACTTTACCAAAAGCCTTACTTAAACTTTGTACTTCGGATACAATACTTGATAACTCTTTTGATAAATTCTCGAACTGTTTAAAATCACCTGTTCCCTTACCAAGAGAGTCAAGCATCTTTTCGAGATTAGAAATTACATTAGATAATTTCTTTTCATCAATATTAAATTTAATTGTATATTCTCTACCCTCAACAGTATCTAATCTGTCTTGGACTTGTTTCATATCTTTAAGCAGTTTTTCTACATTTGATTTAATTTCTAAATCATACTGATATGTACCTGGCATTTCCTACCTCACTTTCTTAAAATTTGTTCTATTCTTTTATTGATAATGTCATCCAAGCGACCTCCAAATCCGCTTTCAATATCTCGTTCAACATACATATATGGAGGCAATGATTGATGTTTCATCCACTGACCATAACCGTGCTGACCACCCATAAACATATAATCAAATGCAAGACTGGCATTTAATTTTTGATGATTACCTTTTTTATTAGAATATTTCCCGTCTTCTCTTGGTGCATCATATGTATTTCCCCAACCATATCCAGCCCAACCGATATAATTATCCATTACACCTGAATCTACTGAAAAATGAAGGACATTTCCTTTGCCTCTTGTTTTTGTAGAATCAAGAATTTTCATAAAGTTGTATGTTCTTTCATATGACTGTGGAGTATAGTCGTTGTACCAATCTATCAATGAATATCTGACAGATTCTTTTAGCAGTTCATTTGCTTGTGGTGCGACTTCTTCTGCAATATGATTTTCAATTCTGTCTAACTTCTTTTTAAAATCTGCATATATATTTTTTGCCAATTTCATCACCTCCAAAAATTTCACTATAATTTCACTATTTTTACACTAAAATAGGAGAGCAGTATTACAACTCTCCATAAGAAAAGCCCTATACGCTGTGACACGTATAGAGCCTAATATTTAATCTAAATATACCTCTGGAATAAAAAACAAATCATCTTTACTATTGTGTTCTTTCTTATAATCTTTAATAATATATTTTGCAGTTATTTTATTAACACATTTAGCAGCTTGGTTAATATCATCTGTAACTTCTGAATTAAACGTTAAATAATAGTCTGGATTTCCATTTGAGATACATATATACAAGTTTTTATTATCCATAATTCACTCCCTTGAAATTTGAATTTACTTATACCTCTTTAAATCCACCATTCTTAGCAAACTCAACAACCTTATCTAAATCTTCCTTTGGAATCTCATCGAGCTTCTTACTTACAACGTCCATAAGCGGTTTGAGAGTAGCATTTGCCAAATCAGAAATCCTTCCAATCTGTTTGCTAATAAACACCTGAGTAGTTGTCTCATTAAACTGAGTATCTGACTGCTTCATTGTTAAAATGGTTTTAAATTCACTTAATTCGCTCATAGGAATAAGTGGATCAGCTTTATCAGAACCAACCATTAAAATATCAAGTAAGCCAGATGATTTAAGTGCATCATATCCATTGATAAAACCTTTATCATCCTCATCAATCTCAAGATCGGTATATAATTCAATAACGGCACGACAAAACTGTACATACTGAGCAACAGAATTTACTCTAATCTTATCTGTTTTACGATATTTTGTTACTCCGTTATCATCATAAGATTCCTGCTCAAATGTTGTCTTATCTACAATCAACTGTGCATAAGCATCTTTCTTAATGAATGATACATATGGTGTAATTTTGATTGTCTCTTTAACAAATCTATCCTTTAACTGCTGATTCGCCATGTTATTGTATCTCTCTACAAATTCTAAAAGTCTCATATTCCTTTTTCTCCTTTAATTCTTATTTTTCTTTGCTTCTCTACGAAGTTTTTTCAACTGATCATATTCAATCCAACCACCATATTTAAGATTTCTACAAATAAACGTAAGGTTGGTTTCTGGGTACTTAGCCCACATCATTTTTCTTTTTAAAAGTGACATACTATCTGGATTACCCTTCACGTCAAAAACCTGTAAAGTGCCATCAGACCAGACGACATTAAAATCACTTCTATATTTAATAGGTAGAATTGTTTTACCTTTATATTTAAATTTATCTTGAAGAACATATTCTACTTGGCGTTCATATGATAATATTTCTCCACTTTTCATCTTAGGTTCTATATATTCTTGTAAAAATCTAAGCTCAGTAAGACTGTCATAAGTTACACCTTTATATGTTCGATTTTTCTTACCTTGTTCTGAAATATCTACATGATATTTCGATTTAGCTTTTGCTATTTCCTTTCACTCCTTTACATAATAAAAGAGCAGCTTCCGAAGAAACCGCTCTTTCATAATTCTTATATTCAATTGTCATATGTACTTGGTTAATTATTAATAATCATAGGATAAAGTTCCCACTTGGCGTTGGGATATTTTTCAATGTGTTCACAAACTATTTTGTGTACTTCTTCCATATCACCTGCATTCTTGTCAATATGAATTACTTTCCCACCAGTTGCTTCAACTTCTTCACATATCAAATTAAAATATGTTCTCATAAGCAATTCCTCCTATCGCTTAATACAAAATAGTTCATACAAATCCACTTGTAATACATGTGATAGAGAAACTGCGTTGGACAAAAGAATATCAGAAGTATATTCATTTTCCAAATTGGAAATAGCAGTAGTAGACATACCACTTCGTTCTGCTAATTCCGCAATAGACATATTATGTTTATATCTGTATTCTCCAACTTTGTTCTTCATGTATTTAGTATGTATAGAACTATTTTTATTATGCATATAATATAAAAGAAACTTATAAGTTGAATTGATAATTTATTTGATATGCTAGAATTGTTGACACTAAAAATTATCATTCCTTAAATACTCTTGGTATTTTTCAGAAATGAATTTCATACTTTCTTCTGCTTGACCATTCTCCATATTATGATCGCTTAAAAGCTTTTCATAATTCTTGTATGTTTTGAATACATTATTAAAAGCTTCCTTATTCTGTTTCTGACTATTAGAGATGGAAGAACAAAAATCTAAAATATATTTTCGCTTTCTTTCTAGGTTATTATCTAATAACTCAGATTCAATATTCTCTATACCTTTGGACATTTTAGTAATTTCTTTGTATTGCCAATTATCATGTTTTTCCAATATGGCTATTCTTTTGTCAATGGTTTCTTTATCTTCTTCTGCACCAGTTTTAATGCGGAATCTATTTTTAAAATACGATATAATTTCAATAATTTCTTTCGCCCCAAACAAAATTGCAAAAAATCCTAAAATTACCAACACATAATTAATTTGCGCTAAATTTTCTATTGCTTCCATACATACAAATTCCTCCAATCTTTATAATAACTGAATGAATTCAGATGCAGTAACCTTTAATCCATCATCTCCGAATTTTTTCTTTGAAGCAGTGACAAGACCATTTCCATATGTACCTGGATATTCAACTCCATTTGGATCAAAACCATTAAGATATAATAATATCTCAAGCGCAGTAACCATATTCTGTGTTTCTCCTTTTTTAACATAATGAGAGCCAAGTGCTTTCCTAGTTGCAGAACCAAGTTTACCATCTTCAACAAGACCTGCTTTATAATCTAAGTTGATGGCGTGTTGCAATACTCTTACTTTCATCATATTTGTTTCTCCACCAACTAAACCATCGGTAACAATTTTTACACCTGTGAATTTAATAGCTTCACGTTGACCACGTTTTACTAATTTATTTCCAGATGTGACACTCTGGATAGTTGTGATAATTGTATTCTGAGATGTTTTAGAACCATCTGTATATGCAACAATTACATGTTTGCCAGGTGCAACAATAATATCACCACATTCGATATACTCTGATTTACCAAGATATTTTGATGCTTTTAATTCTTTAAATAATCCACTTCCTACTAAAGCACCACCAATGTTGCCAGAATATACAGCAGAAGAAATGACAGGTTTTCCATATGCAACATTTACAGCACATGCTGCTAATTCGGAACAATCAATTTCCACAGGTGTCTTTACATTTGCTACAATCCAATTAACGTTTTTTAATGCGTTATACGATGTAGTCCTGTGTTCCTGACAATAACCAAAATTGTTATTTAATGCAATAGCTTTGGCAGCCGCACCAATCTTAACTGCGTATTTTCTATCGGCACATCTATAAACTCTTGTCTGACCAAAATTATAAATATTTCCACATTTGACTTCTTTGCCAGTCTGATCACCGGCTTTACCTCCGGTTGTTTTACCATATTCGTTTGCAGAAGCCCATGCACATAATACAGCCATAACAAACTCCTCCTTTCAAAATTATTCCTTTGGATTTTTATAAGTAAGAGCAGTAGTAGAATCTCCAATACCTCTAGTCGTAGGATCAGTAATTGCATTAAATAAAGATACTAACGCCATTACAACGACATATGGATTACTTACTGCCTGTACAAACGTTTCCCACACCTTTGACCAAGTTGTTAAGTCGGATGCCTGTAATCCGAAATATGTAAGAATTGGAACTACAACAGAAATAATAACCTGTGCAATAAATAAAATATTCTCTTTGTTAAAACGAACTTTCCAGTTGATTTTGTTCATAAATTTTCCTTTCCATAGGAGAGTAGTAGCGACCTGACTATTGATTACGTAATTGTTCACTCACAGGTATGACATCTACTTTTATGCTCATTGTCTTGAGTAACCTATTTATTCATAATTTTTCCATTTCATATATACTTCTTTAGTATCATTTTTAAGAAAAATCATTACAATAATTTTTCTATCATTTTTAGGACTATAACTTGGATATAAATCAATAGGATATATACCAGAATCAATATAGAATGTTTGCTGATCTCTGTTATATATACGGATAATTTCTTTTTCGTTATAACTCCTTGGTTTTAAATTGCTTTCTATAGTCATTCCTTCTATTCCTCATATAACGTAAAAAATAGGGAACATAAAACCGTTGAATAGTAATTATGTTCCCTATTTATATTTTTCAAAATCACTATTCAACATTACCATCAGTCTTTTCCTCGACTTCCGCAACAATATCATTTTTAACAGATTCATTATCTGTTTTCTTTTCTTTTTTATTTATAGTTTTCTTTACCTGCGCCTTCATAATTGAAGCAATAGATTTCTGATAACTCTCTCCAAAATTATCCTTTTTTGATAAATCAAGTTTGGACAGTTTCTCTTTTGCTTCAATATCAGTTATTCGTCCATCTTCATACGCAGAAGCAATTCTATCAATTTCGTGACAATTATCACTACACCAACAAAAGTACCATGTTGGTTTACTTTTGTCTTCTGGATTACATACTGGGCAAAAACTGTATTTTTTTCGGCATAACATACAGGTTCTCAAATCTTTATTAGCCATTAATCCTCCTTATAAGAGGGCAGTGATTAAACTGCCCAAGCAATCTTATTTAGATATCTTCCTCTTCTTCATCAATGTAGTAAATAGAGAAAAGTTCAGAATCTGTAGAACATGCGTTAAGCATCATAGCTCCTTTGTAATCCATTGTCTGAGAATCACCGCCCTGAAGTGCAAGAGTAAACTCTGGACTTGGCATAAATGATGGAATGTGAATGATTGCAGCTCTAAGAGTTTCTGTATCACATTTATCAACAACTAATGCCTTGAAAAATAACTCATGCGCTTTCGGGAATTTCTTACCAGAGTTGGTAATCTTAGCACCGCTATGAATTGTCTTCTTGTATTTAACGATGTACTGTGTCTCTCCATCTGCTGTTGGTGGAGTTAATACATCGCTCGCAGGTGTATTGTCAGGTTCACCAGATGCATCTGTATGTACAATAGCAAATTCTGTTGCAGTAGCAGAAGTACCTTTTGTATATAATTCTTTACCCATAGAACCTTTTGGGGATAGAGAGTTTACGACAACAGAACCATCTACATAACCAGTAATATCAAGTGTTTCACCTGCCTTTACAAGCTGAATCATCGGCATAACAATACCTTTGTCTTCTGTTGCAATCTCTGCATCTGTGGCTGAGATAGCTTCGACAACTGCAAGATTAAGAAATGCATTAGTTGCAGTTACCTCGCCTTTTTTACCCGTATATTTTCTATATACAAGGTTTCCATCCTTATCATTGATATCAGTAGAATCTGCTGTAATATCAATATTGGCTTCTGTAAGCTGAGTTAAAGCATACAGAGGTGTACCGTTTGCTTTTGCACCGTAACCAAACTGAAGTCTATCAACGATTACGTCACCTAATTTAAATGCCATATTAATTTTCCTCCTTTAAAATTTGTTATTTTTATGCAATAAAAAATGAGCGATTATAAATCACTCATAAAATTAATTAAGTCATTTGGGATATCTTTTGCACTAACCATGCCGCCATAAATACCATGCATAGCTGCAACGCCCTGTTCATATTTCTGTATTCTTTGTACAGAGTCCATGAACTGACATATATTAACTTGTTTTAAATCATCCAACTTGTATTTAAAGCCAGGATGATTTATGCAAGCAGATACAAGAGGTAAGAGAGTGGAAGATCCTTTCTTGTCTTCGCTCTGTTGTACCTTCATTCTATCTTCTTGTAACATCCAATGCTTTGTGGTTTTACCTTTTGCCTTTTCTGTTTTCGGATGAACATTCATCATTGTACGAATATATTCCGCAATCTCTAAATATTCATCATCATAAATAAGGATGTTCTTATCTTCGTTAAATAGCGCCAAGTGGTCATATTCTGTATCTTGTTTATTATTCTTTGCGGGAGTTAACACAAATCCATCAAAATTAAAATCTTTAAAAATTAAATTTAGTGGTTCTTTATCTTGTACAAGTTGATACATTATATAAAATACTTCAATGTCTTTGGTTTTGTTCCAATCCTTGTGAAAAGTATCATATAAGAAAACCCTAATTGATGTTGGGTTATTGAGAAAAGGTGATAAAGATTGATAAAATCTAGTTTCCCCAACTTCAAGAATATCTCCGATTGTTGGTACAGAAATTGTAATATTATTTATGGTATAATCTTCACCAAAATACATTCTTAATTTATCAAAATGATATTCTGATTTTTTATTATTAGATTTATTTTTCTCAGAATCTTGTTCTGCGGCATTTTGTAGATTGTCTAGCGTTTCTAATACATCCATTTAATCACCGCCTAACTCCATAATTGGTGATAGAAGTTTTACCATCAATTGTTTTGTGAATTCCATTAGTATCAACAACTTGGAATACAAGAGTACGAACGAGATAGTTATTATCTGTTGTGGATTCTTTAGAAGATATGAGATGAGTCTGCATACCAAAGATATTAGACCAGTTGAATCGTTCTCTTATAATAGAAGCGATTAAATCATGGCGTGGAATACCTGTAAGTTTATCATACCTGTCATTACCGTGAACAAATATTGTAAATGTAATATTTGTGTACTTTAATGTATCTTGATAACGAGGCATTTCGTCAAACGCTACTTGATAACATATATAGTGTTTTACTTCTGTCTGAGTGTCAGGAATAAATAAAAAAGGACGAATGTTTGAATTACTACCAAAGTACCGTTCCCATTCGCCTAATGGCTCATATTCACCTATTTCATTATTCCACTCCCAGTTTACATTGCCATCATCATCAAAAAGTTCCGTTTCTAAACTTTTTTCATTGAGGGCATATAATAAGTCTGGACGAGTTAATAAAGCTTTTTCAATTTTCTTCTTATATTGAATGTTTTCATCATCAGGAGCTGATTTATACTCTTTAATTTTATTTAATAGATCAATTTTTGTAATTATCTTTTCCGTTATTTTCACCTCCTAATCTGCTAATTCCAACGCAAGAGTTTCAGATTCAATTATTACACCATCTTTTTCAATAGTGCATTTAACAGACAATATTTTGCCAATAGTAGAAGAATCACTAGTAAACTTTACTTTCTTTTGGTTGTACTCTGTACCAGCTCGCCATGATACTTTATCTGTCCAATCTTCATTATCAATAGAGCAAGTCCATGTAAAGGTTGCATCAGCATATTCAGTTGTAATATCTTCATTGGAATCATTGAATAGATTTACTGTAAGATTTTTATAAGAGCCACCGACCTTGATTGTTGAGGTGGACGCTGAAATTCTTGTTGTGATAGAAGATGGGGGAGTGGTTGGAGTAGATGGATCTGTTGGGGCGATTTCTGAATCGAAATAGTTTGCATACATTTCGCCTGTTTCAAAATTGACATAATCAGTATGCTCGTTAAAGAAATTGGTGTACAATGTAAGTTTTTGTAGCCCAAGTGGAGAAGCCGATTCACATTTTGTAATTTTCCACACCGTAGGATTCTCCATCAAAGCACTAACAATTACTCGCATATTCTTTGAATCATCGTCCGTATACCAGAATTTTTCTGTGATAGAATTCATCGGCAGTATCAACTTATTTTGGTTATCCGTATGCCCAAATACACGGTCAGTATAAACCCCTGATGTGTAAGACATTTGTTGTCTTAAAACACACCACATTCTACGCTTGATACGTTTTTCATTATTTTTTTCCACCCACATAAGTTCATAGTTGGCTGGCAAAATCAGATACTTTGGGAATTGATTTGCAGGTTCATTTCTACAAATTAACCATTTATGATATACCCCTCTATCGTCAGGTAAATCCACCCAGAGTCCTATCGGAAATGTCGCAGAATAGCGTTTCCTAAAATCAGTCTCATAATAATAAAGATCATCACCTTCATTGAATCTTACAGGCTGACTTGGACGAAACATAAGATAGTATTCTACTTGATCTTTATCCATTGACTGATAAGATTTGATAATAAACTTTGCATCAATTTTTGTCTTATTGGTATTTTCATAAGTCATACCTTCAGCAAGTGAACGTGTGATTCCATGTTCGTCTGTGAAGAAGTCATCATGAAAATGGTCATAAATGTAACAGGTCGTGGAAGTAATACTGTTATCCCAAGTTTCTTCCATCAAAAAATCAGATTCTTCTTTATAAATCTGACCTAAAGTTTTCGCATTATTTGTTTTGGCGTTAGCGATTCGCCGTGCTGTCTGTAAGCTTGGCATCACCAACACCTCCTTCAAACATCTGCTTAATGTAATTGTGACTATCTAAAATAGCCCTACGAAATGTCATGTAATCAAACTCATCGGATGTAACTTCGTCATAAGCGGCTTGCAAAGTAGCCATTAGTGTGACCATAATTCCATTGTTATTAAATAGAGTCTTTGTTCCACTAAATTTAAACATAACATTGTGGAAAAATATAAGAAAAGCTTCATCATTCTCAAATATTTTTTCTTCTATTTGATTATCCTTATAAAGTAATAACTTATGGACATCGTTGTGCATTGCATGTGCAGCTTCTTTAATTTGCCTTTTAGTGAACGAACCATATATATATTCCATAGTTATTCACCTCGCACATATGAATTATTAATATATCCATGACTTGCAAGTTTTCTACTAAATTCATGCTGTAATGTATCTAATCTACTTTGCATATCTTTATATGGATTCTGCATGTTTTTTTCTTCTTTTGTTCCTAAGACTCTAGCAGTAAATTTTGCAGAGTCAACCTGTGGTTTTAACCATTCAATTGTCATTCCAAGAGTGAACAATCCTATAACATATTCCTTATCTGCAAAATCGCTAACAGGATATTGCATCTCAAATTCAATCTGTTCCATTCCGTCATCCATATTAAATGAAGCGAATTTCCTAATAACTCGTTCATCACCTGCAACCATGTGTAAGCGTTCAGTCCATGTTTCATTAAGATCGTTTTCGTCAAGAGAAAGTTCTTTCATATCTGAAATACGTCCTCTTGTTCGTGAAAAAATTGTTTCATATGGAAGCGTCATTGTGAGCCTCCTTTACTACATATTCAATTTTAAAAGTAACTCTGTTCCAAAAATAGAATCAAGCGTCTGAATTCTCTTAACAGAATCAAGTGTTCCGTCATCAACCATACTTGTTGCAATAGTTTTTAATGCTTCCTGTGCTCCAATTGGAAGAGAATAGATTGCTTTTTCCATTTGCGAAGGAGTCATCTTTAAAATATCTCTTAAATCATTTGTCGAGTGAAGAGTAGAATATAAATCATCAAGTTCTGGATGTAATGCGATAAAATCCGCATCCTGTACAACAAAACGAGGTTTAAACATCATCTTGTCACCCTTCCTTGCTGCATAATCCAAATCTCTAAATTCAATTTCCTGAACGTCATCAATATCTGCAAATGTATATAAAGTATCTGATTTAAGTCCAACATAAAATAATTCTCCTGCGGTAAGAGACACACATGGAATCATTTCTGTTGGCTCAAACTTCTTTTTTTCTGATTTCTTTTCAGCCACATCAGTATTAGTATTTTCTATTGCTTTTGTGGTGGTCTTTTTTGTATATGCCATTTATTTTTCCTTTCTATCCAATATAAAAAAGAGTGGCTAGATAAACTAACCACTCAACCTTATTTACTATTCAAGAGTCCACTGACCAAAGTACTGTGGTAATACTACCTCAACACCCATTTCTCTCTGAACTTCATATTTCTGGAAGTCATCAGCGTGTTCACCCTTCTGAGTACCAGACTCATAAATCTGAGTTTCACCCTTATCTGTAAACCACACGAACTGTTCCTGATTCTTTGCAAAGATAAGAAGTCTCTTATCGTCAATAAGTCTCTTTGTTACATCATTGAAAGCAAATCTCTGAGGAATCTCAATAAGTTCTGTTCCTTCGTATGTACCGAGGCGACCAGTCTTTGCAACATCCTCTTTCTGAGACAAACTTCTCCAATCAACTTCTGTAAGACCATTAAGTTTCTTCAATGCAGTCTTTGTACCCATAATAACAACTTCTGCACTATTAGCAGTTCCAACATCCTCAAGAAGTGTATCAAACTTGTCCTTAGTAGAAGCAGATAAAGCACCTGTTTTTACAAACTGAGAGTTGTTAGGTAACTTAGTTGCAGCACCATAAATTCCTGTATAGCAAAGTTCCTGAACTTTATATACAAACGCTTCTGCAATCTTATCTGTCAGCTCAGTAAAATCAATACGTCCAAGTAAAATAAGATCAATATCCTTACCAATCTTTACACCATACTTCTTAGTATGAATCTTGTGTGCTATACCTTCATTTAAGTACTGTAAAGTCAGATCATGGTGGTCACCACTAATTTCAGCAACAGCAAGCATAACCTTTTCTCTTGACCAAAACTCTTCCTCGTCGCCAAGTTTAACATTTCTCATATCTACAAAATCATTAAACCACTCAGATTCCTTGAATGCTGTATCTACCTTAAAATCAATATCAGACTCAAGTAACTCATATACTTCTGTGTGATGAAGCTCTAAGGCTCTTTCACGTCTCTTATTGGATCTAAGATCCTCTTCAGTAAGGTCGCATACCTCCATAATAATTTTACGGATTGCCTTATTTGCTTCATGTTTAGAAACCTTTCTCTGGTTTCCGTCATCATCGTACTCATAAATATCAATTCCGTGATTTAAGTTATATGTAAGCTTCTTAAAATTTTCATACTTATCAGCATCTTCAAAAACTTTTCTTAAATGTTCTGTACTAAATCTCATCATTATTCTATATCCTCCTTTCTATTACGCACCAATTTTTAATTTTCCACTAGAAATCGTTGTGATTTCAGCTCCAACTGTAGGTGAGCCATCAAAATTATCTTCTGTAAGCCAATAACGATCCTGTGAATGAAGCATGTATCCACGAACTGCACCGTCTGCTGGATCGTTATAGAAATTAGAAGCAAGTGCGAGTGAACGAGGACTCTCGACATTGTTGAGAGGTTTCTGATAGATAACACCAACCCCCTTTGGATCTCTAATTACAACAAGGTATCTTCCTGACGCATCTTTCATTGCGATATAAGCATCAATTTCAGTTGCAGCTTCCATCTCCCAATTATCAAGAGAAGTCATCTTACCTGGTTTGAAATGATATCCATTAGGTGTATCTTCTGTAATCTTTACAGATAAAATGTGCTCGCCATAATCCTGAGCAAGTAAATTACCAATTTCCATCTGTGGAAATTTTGTAGCAGCATATTTAATAGCCATTATGTTTTCCTCCTTAAGTTTTGTTTTTTTTGCAATAAAAAAGAACGCATAAAGCGTTCTATATGAAATGAAGTTATATTCAGTTTTTTAATCAAGTAAGTTGCCGTAGTTTTTCTTAGGCTTTGATTTCTTATTCATATTTGTAAGTATCTTAACCGAATTTGTGTTTTTCTTTGTGTCAACAGAAGAGAAGTTCGCATGTGCAGACATATAATCTGAATGCATAACCTTTACTTTTGTTTCAAAGTCTTCTACGGAATAATTATCCATAGTCTTTACTAATTCAGCGAAATCAGTATTTACATAATTTCCTTCTGAATCTTTTTCTGTAAGAACAGAATAGTTATCAGCATTGATAATAGCTTCTTTTTGTGCATGAAGTTCATTCTTTTCTGCTGTCTCTTTAAACTCCTTAAGGGCAGCGTAATTAGAACGCATGGATTCAAGTTCTTTCTGCTCATCAGCAGTAACAAAGTCTACATAAACCTCTACCCTATCACCAGTAAGAGAGTAGTTATCGTCATTTGAGTCATAAGATTGTTTGTAATATCTACCAGACCACCAATCGCACATAATTACATATTCGTCATAGACTGTAACACCATAGTATGTATTATCTGCTTCAGCGTAAGTAGCATTTACTAAATCCTGAATTGCATAAATTTTATCCTGTAAAGATACGGCAAATTTCTTAACTTCACCATTACTTACAAAAGAATACTCAACTGTATTAGATTCGTTCTCCGTAATCGTTTCGGTATTTTCTTCGGAAATTTCTTCCCCAGTAGTTTCCTCGGAGGTTTCATCGACTGTTTCTTCAGATTCATTCTCTGTTACAGTTACTTCCTCCTCAGTGGTTTCTTCTTTTTCAGTCACCTCTACAGTTTCAGTAACTTCCTCTTCAAATTTTTCCTTATCCACTTCGATTGTTTCCTCCTTTCCGTTATTATTTATATTATTGAAACAAGCAGTCTCTAATTTTTTGAGCCTTTCTTGCATTTCAATCAACTGTTCAGAATAATCAATTGTTTCCTTTTTACTAAAATCAGCAATATCAAGCCTACTTCCAAGCATTCCTTCGCCTACAGACTCGCCAAGAAGGGTAATTCCTGCAAATGAAAAATCATTAATAACAAGAACTTTGTCTTTCCCTGACCAAGCCATATCGTAAATTTCGAGTTCTACAGAAACCTTTGTTCCATTTTTCCGTTTAATAATATCAGCAGTTTCATTGCCGTAATAATTAAAAATATATCCATTTACGATAGTATATGTCTTATCTTGACTTTCATCGTATTCTAAATGAATGTCATTAGTTTCTGGAACAATGCCGACTGGTTTTTCAATATAATGAGTATATTCATTGCCATTTTCATCTGATTCTATTGTAAACGAATGGCTACCAAAATCTTTTTCACCATTTTCACTTTCAACAATTTCAGCTAAAATTGGTTTATTAGCAAATGTAGGAAAGGCTTTCTTCATAACTTTCTCAGTAATTTTTGAATTATTTCTATTGATTCCACAATGACAGGCTTTAAGAGTAACAGCCATAAGAGATGGATCAGAACTTTCAGAATAAGAGATATTGCCAAATGTATTTACAACAATTGGTTTTCCTGATTCTTTTGAACTATAATGTGATAGTTTATTTTTTTTACAATAATCAATAAGACTATCAATAGTTAATATTCGATTGTCCATTTATTTCATCATTCCTCCTTTCTTAAAGTATTATTTAAATAAGTATATAGATTAGATTTTGGAATAAAATATTTTATATTAGGTTGGTTTTTATCAAATATCCAAAACCATTTATATCCATATGCTGTTTTGTTTATATGATTGCAACAATTACAAATAGCCGATATACTTTTTTTCTGTATAAATAATATCGCTTCTGTTGGAGAAATAAATGATTTGATAAATTCATCATCTAAAGAATACATATTTATATAAGGAAATACTATTGATATCTTTTTAGTATAATCGATATTATATTTTTCAAAATTATCTTCTATAAATCTCCATACATATTTATTTGCTGTATTAACTTTCCCAAAACAACAACTAATAATAGCTGCCTGAGAAGTTGTGGTCACTTGTGAAGCAAGTGAAACGCTCTGATATGTTTTGATATATTGACCAAAAATATCATATTGTTTTATAGCAGGGTACATACTATTTTTTAATAAATAAGTTCCATTATTTAAGCTTTTAATTTCTTCTTCTGTTAACATATCATCTATGTATCTCCATATATATTTTCCAGCAGTTTTATACTTTTGTTTTTGACAACAATAATTAATATTCGAAGAAGAAATACCCGTTATATCGGATGCTTCTTTTATTGAATTATATGATCTAATAAATTTACCATTTAGGTCATATTGACTTACTTTTCTATTAGATTCATTTACTTGATAAGGAAGTGAACCACTTTTCACAAAAACAAAGCCGTATGCAGATTTATTTGATATGGCAACTTCTGAAACACATTTTTCAATTGAAGCCCTTGGTATACCAGTCACAAACGAAGCATTTGCAATTGAATCAAAACTATCAATGTAATTACAATTTAAATCATATTGATCAATTGCAACCTTATTAAAATCCAATACATTCCCACCAATTGATATATTGTATCCAGACGGTCTTACAGTATTAAATTTAGAAATATAAAACTTTTCTTTTTTATTTAATTTTTCGATTAATTTAAGAAGCGAATCTTCTATAATTTTTTCTATGATTATAGGATGAAAATTATCAATTCCATATTTATTCATAGATTTATGAATTATCATATTGTCATTCCTATTTCTAGCATCATATATATGACAATTCCATCTTTCTTCTATGGTTCTTCTTGTTTGTCCAATATAAACCTTATCATTTACATCATTAACAATTTTATATATGTAACCTTCATACATACCAGTTTCTTTATTAAAACTCATTTAAAACCTCCAATCAAAGTGGAGGTAGAGGTGGGAGAGTATAAGCCATCCCACGTAACTCTTTACCAGATTATCCATCTGACCTCAAGTATATATTCTCTGTTTATGTCACGAGCTAGACATAATAAAAGTCGCCCAAGGAAGACGACTAAAATGTAAGCATATTTGTATACTTTAATTTATTTATATCTATATTTTCTGAAAACCGAAGAGTATCAGTATTCAAAAATACATAAATACCATTAGAATTTTGCACATGTTGATATCCTAATTGAGATAGGAGAGTAGCAGTATGTGCATCTTGGGTTGTTATAAATTTTTGTTTCATAATCCATCTACTCCTTATTTATTGTTCTTATCTTGGTCTTTTGTCTTGAGTCCTTCATCACTTAAATCTGATTGGTCTTTCTCTTGACCACCACCACCTTGATTATCACCAGATTGTGTATATGATGTGCTAAATGGTTTAAGCTTCTCGCCAAGATTTAAACAATCTTCCTCTAAGAAGTTCATAGCAAGAGTATCTTTCTCAGATACACCATTTAATGTGTTATAAAGAATCTTATTTGGTAATCCATTTTGGCAAGATTCCAAAATAGATTTCTTAAAATCATCCTTCTGATAGATAGAGACATCAAAGAATTTAACTTTACAAGGTTCAGATATCCAATTAGATAGAAGCCGATTTACAATTGCTTGAATCTGCGGAATAAGAGTTGAAATAGAAAATGTAGAATCTGCAAGTACACCATATTCAAAGGCAGTAGAGTTAGAAGCGGAGTTTAGATTTAATATTTGAGCACCACCAGCCGTATTGAGAATTTCTTTTGTAGCTTTTTCAACTTTTGTAACATCGCCAGTTGCATCATCTGGAAAACTTATCTCGTGCAATTCACCAGGAACAATAGCAGCAGAGATATAAGGCGGTAATGCTTCTTCAAGCATACGATTGAAATACTGAATCATTATATCTGGATTCACAGCCCAATCATCTACATCTTTACCCATTGTCTTCATTTCAAGCCATACTAATTTATAAATATTAGCCGCCTGTTGAACTGCCTGATAATCAGAAGCATCCATAAGATCAATCAATGATAAGAATATAGGTGTAAGCACAGGAACGATTGTTTCCCAGTCTTCAGACCTAAATTTAATACATACATTGTATTCTTCGGGAATTAACTGATATTTTTCATTTGTACTCTGATATGTATTCCACATACTATTGAATGGTTCTCCCCAATATTCAAGAAGTTCCTGATGACTACGGAAATAACTCATATCCATAGCTCCTGCAAATGAACCGTCAGGAAACATACCTGCAATTTTCATATAATCTGGATCTAATGGAAGAACAAACATTCCTTGTCCTTCTGTATAATAAGCACATCCATAAAATACATCTTCTCTTAAAGTGATAGACGCAGCTTTACGAAATTCATAATTTAATCCTAAAGTATCAACTATATTAACTGTTTCTTGATACTTTTGTAATGTGGATTGTACATCATTTTCGCCTGAGATTATAAATGGGGGAACAATATTACGAATTGTAAGATCAATCTGATTTGCATAATATTTACAAAGACGATAATAGATTTCTGAACGATAATAAAGATAACGAGATAAGCTTCGTAGATTCTTTTCATTAGAAGAGATATTCTTTATGTATGATTTTACATCTTCCTTTGAATAGTTACTGATTGACGTATATCTGGATGATTTCTGAATATCTCGAAGACTTGTAATAGCACTTGTTGCGTCTTCATAACGTTCAAGTCTACTTTTATTTTTCTCATACCATTCACGCATTTCATTTGCGGTTGGCTGTTTTGGAGTAGAAGAAGTAGTTTTCTTCTGTGAATTATTTATTTTAGCAGGTGCATTAGAATTTGCATCTACTTTCTTAGGTCTAGGCATATTTGATAACGCACCTCCTTAATTGTATTTTGCTTTACGGATTGTAAGCTTATTAATGAAACTTGTAGCATCTTCTTGTGGTCTTCTTTGTCTTACTTGATCTTGACTTCTTAATGTAAATAAGGCGTGTCCCATTAAAGCGAGACAGTACGATCTATCATCATGAAGAATGTTCTCAAAACCAGGAGCAAGATCATATCTAATATTTCCATTAGAAGATTTGTATTTGTACATGTGAGTTAATTCTTCCTTCATGGCATCAAGCTGTTTAAGACCAATTTCTTCTTCAAGAGATAATTTATAATTCTTTTCAACAACCTCACCATTTTCTTCTTCAAGCATAGTAAGATTTCCATGATAATCATACTCAGCAGTAAAACTAATCAAGTCTTGATCAATCATCTCGCATAACTGTGAATACATAATTGCCTTATATTTAGCTGGCTCACGCATACGAATAATATCAATAGCGTCTGGATATCTTTTTACATATGGAACAGCATAATCATAATTCGCATCAATCAATCCATGATGTTCATAATCTTTTTCGCCTTTATGCTTTGCTTCATAGAAATTATCAAAAAGTAGATCACATATCTGCGTCGCTCCACCACCAGAACCTGCGTCAATGTATACTCCATGAATATTTTTATAATCAGGAACACCGTATCCGTTATATCTGACTATGATATCTTGAAGCATTGTTACCTGTTCAGGGGTAGTAAGTGGTTTTTGTGTTTCTTTATCAATCAAATTGATACCATTTACAACGTCTAATAACCAACCACGCTTATCATCTCTATGTAATTTACCAACCAACACAAAGCTATTATCTCTTTTTTTGGCAGGATCAAAACAGATGACCATAAGAGAATTATCATCATTAACAAGCATTGGCGGTCTAACAACGCTATTTCTAAGCACTTGTGATTTCTTAACTGCTATATCATCACCAAGGTCTGAATCAAATTTATTCATATACTCACGAGTAGCCTTAGTTGGATTCATCTTCATTTCTGAATCAATCTTTGCTTGAGTAAGTAGTGGAACGGGATATACTTTTCCATTATAAGTAGCATGAAGAATTACTTCACAATCTATATCTGCACAGAAATAATTCTTATCACCTGCCATAGAGTGCATTGCAGCTTCTTTATATCTTTTATAAAAGACATCATCCATAGAACCTGCTGAACTTGCACATACAACTTGATTTGGGAAATTTGGTGGAAGTAATGTTACATCAACATCACCACCAAGAGCAAAGTCACTGTTCTGAGTGACGAACGGAAGAGTAGCAGCGAACATATCTTCAGATACATACGATGCTTCATCATAGAAATTAAGTCGGCTTCTTCGACCACGAGATCCATCAAAATTTGAGTTGACCGTAGCCAAACTCGATCCTGAATAAAGTTTAAAGGAGTAAGATGCTGGATCGTGCCGAAATCCCTCACTATTTGAACTTTTAACAAGTTCGTTTAGAAATACATCTGTCAAGCCAGTAAATGAAGCGATTTCTTTTTTGGCAATAGATTCAATCTTCTTCATCATACCTATACTTTGAGAACCTGTGCTTGATAAAATGTACCCTTCAAATTTTGGCAGTAACATTGTTTTAGCCATCAAAAATGGGCTACCTAGAGTTGTCTTACCAGCATTACGACTCATACACCAAACAACATTTGGTGTAATCCATGACATCATAAATACATATTTCTGATAATCAAGAAATTCGATGCCGAAAAATCTTTCACAGAATTTTACTGGGTTTCTGCGTCCCCACTGAATTATTTCAGAGAATTTTTTCAAACCCTCTAACTTTAATTCAGACATATCATAATAAGTAGGTTTTTTGAAAAAAGTAAAATTCTTTGGAGTAAATTCATTTATAGAATCACCCATCAGGACAATTTTATCATCAGCCATCTTCGATTACTTGCCCTTTCTCATCTATAAGACCTTTTTCAAATAAGAAATCTTTAAGGTCTTTATTTTCCTTTTTCAATAACCTACTAAATTCAACTGCATTATCTCTTTCTTTTTGAAGATTAAATAACAATCCTTTTTGATGAATAACTTCTTTTTCCCAATCGTTTTCATCAGGATTTAACTGTTTTAATTGGTTCTGATGATTTCTTGTCATAATATCTTCGATTGCCATATTAGTTTCATAATCGAAGGTATTTACCTCAGAACCATCTAAATCCATTTCTTGTAATTCTTTTATGATACCAGTAAGAGTACCAGCACCTTTACTTTTTCTATTATTATTATTTTCAGATATTCCGTTATCCTTTGCTAGTGCAAGGGCAGAAGATATCATTTTTTGCTTTGTTTCAGCTAAAGATTTAATTGTTGATATAACACCTGGATTACTACCAAGTTGTTTCTTGTATTGTGAAATAGTATCATTGATTGTTTTTACATCCTTAAAACTTTGCACAATTTCAATTACAGCTTCAAGCTTCAATCCGTCATCTTTTACAGACTCATCAAAATATCCAACAAGCTTAGAGTAAAGAATAGGCTGTTCTGAAATTGGTTCATTTTCAAAAGGATCATAACCTAAAAATCTAAGAACTGTTCGTTTATTCTTTTTATACATTTCAACGACATCTTCAGATAATTCGTCTTCTTTATTCTCTTGTGTAACTTCTTCATCTTTGTAAACTATTTTCTCTTTAAACATGTCGGAATCCATGTATCCCATACCAACATAATTTTTCATACTGATATTTTTAATGTACGAAGTCCAGACGTTTTCCTTACCTTTTCCTGTAACCATATTTTCGGATTCTTGAATACTTGCATTCCATACAGTTTCAAGAAAAGGTTTGTTAAGATAATATAATGCTTTCTGTACGCTCTCTTTCGTTGGTTCATGTTCTTCGCCTCGTTCGTCAACTCGTAATGCAATTTTACGAGCACAATCACGACAGATTCTCGAAAAACTTTTTCCACCAAGTAAAGGATCTGTATCATAATAAAATTTTGTTTCTATATCCTTATGCTTATTACACATAGGGCAGTGAGCAGTACCTGCATATTTATCAAGCTTGTACTGTAATTCTTCAACTTTTTCTCTAGCTTCAGCAGCCGTTAATTTAACTGGTTGCGTAGTGCTTTTTCTTGTAGACAATTAACAGCTACCTCCTTTTATTCCAATAAATTAAGCACTCTCTGCAATAACAGTAAGAGTGCTTTCCAAATATTCTACATAATCGTAGTTGATATTTATTTGTAAATTGTTTTTCTTAAACCATTCGTCAAATTCCCCAATATCAATTCTATATACAAAATCTAAGAAGTCATATGGAGAGAATTTAGTGTATCCATAATTATCATGAAATAGTTTATGTACATCTTTATTTATACACGCTCCAAACCCATAAATTATATGTAAATCCTTTAATTCGTCTCTTAAATGTTGAAACTCATCTTCACTATAATCACATACTTGTTGTTTGACTTCTATGCCAGTCAACTTAAAAACTTCATCAACAATATCTCTAAAAGCGGTAGTATGATGTACATTATCAAATTCTCCACCAGTAATTACACATTTATAATTACAAAATTCCATTGATTCATTAAACCAATCTTTTGTATCAGAGCGAAGTTCCGTATATGTAGGTAAAATACCGCCTTTCCAACGACCATTAAGTTCTCCATTTAAAGGATTAATATGTCGTGGATTCTTGCCACCAGCCCATTTACCTTTCATACGCTCACTAATAGCTTTACATTGTTCAGGACTTCGTTTTCTTCCTTTCCACCAACTATCATGGGTTTTGTAATATTCTTTTTTGGTGGCAGAAATTTTATCTCTTGCCTCTTGTGAAATAATTCTTCCTTTTAATTTTTCACTGCATTTTAAACTCCTTGCAATATTAGCTCTATTTTGTGCTTCATAATTTTTACCTGAAATTCCCAAAACACCTGCATGACATTCAATTGATCTTACGGTTCTATTTGGAAAGAATATATTATGCAATTCTTCACCTGTAAAATCCTTATAATTTTCATACATTATTTTATCTTCAGCTTCAGACCATTTTTCAAAAAACGTATAATCAGGATCTAAAAATCCAGATTCTTTTTTACTACATTCTCTACATACATTTCGTAATCCGTCTATACAAGCTAAATCAATTGGAAAATATAATTTATTATTAGGTAGATCACGTCCACATTTTTTACAATGACGAGTACCAGAATAAAATAAATCTTTTTCTTTATTTTGTTCAATAATTTTTAATCTTTTTTCTTTATTGATTATTGCTTGACAGTTTTTACACACTGCATTCAATCTACCAATTCTCTTATTTGCATAAGAAAAATATTCATTTGTATTTGGATATTCTGCATTACATTTAGTACATATTCTTGTTTTCGAATCAACAGTAGTACCATGTGTATATCCCATAAAAATCACCTATAACCTTTCATCCTAACCTCAAACAACAACTAAAAATAGCAGTAGAAGTGGGGAGGTTAGGTGTAAAACCCACATACACAAGAATGATCAGTTCTTATGTCTACTGCCATAATCCAACCATCTGCAATCGAAACAGTAACAATCCTCTCATAGTTGGCTATGTATTTATTCTCTTTTTAAATTCCATCACAACACAAAAAGAAGCCACTTCATACGAAATGACCTCTCATAATTTCCAATATTAAATTTCCAATGAAAGTGCAATTCACTTCACTTAGCACACCTTCTACGATTTGAACATAGACCTAACGATTTTGGAGATCGTTGCTCTACCAATTAAGCTAAAGGTGTATATACAAAAGAGCCATCTCTCATGAAATGACTCTTTCTTAAAAAATTATCTTTCTCTAAACTAAATGAAACTATTTTCATTACGACTTTATCAGAATAATCTGCGTAGTTGTTGCCTACGGATAATTTGATAGGGCGGTAGTAAGTGTTGAGCTTACACACCTAAGTTTCGTATGCATCCAAAAAATAGGTTTTTACATCAGGTTTACCGTACGAAAAGATTTCGGTGAGAGTCGAACTCACGCCCTCGGAGTTGCAGTCCGATGCCTTGACCAACTTGGCTGCGAAATCATAAATAGAGCATAACGGACTCGAACCGATACTCATGGAATGAAAATCCATTGTCTTACCTTTTGACTAATGCCCCATATTTTGGGTGGAAGAGTACCACCCATTATAAATTACTCAGACCAAACAAGATCTGTTGTATAAGCCAATGTATTAATCGGAGTAAATTCTGTTACCTTGTAAGAAGCTAAAAGCTCAATACATTTCTTCTCTAATTCATCTTTATTTTCTGTAGAATATTCAACAGTTTCATATTCGCCAGTCCCAACCAATGTATGGATAGGTTACAATTAACTGGACAGATTTTTTAAGGTCATATAATCTATAATAA
>ERZ857750.320-NODE-320-length-69631-cov-23.136671_pt1 | contig 69631 bp, 53 predicted proteins | sample MGYA00519915_ERZ857750 | MGnify/ENA primary metagenome ERZ857750 (study PRJEB31778, sample SAMEA3449358) | human gut metagenome | biome: human gut; feature: human-associated habitat; material: faeces | place: United Kingdom | collected 2010/2012 ...
CCGAAGGAAAATATTACTCAAATAGCTGATATGAGAGGGTGGGAAACTTCAGTTAGTAATCAGGTTTTCTCTTATATAATCGTATAACTTTTCTAGTTGTAATTGGAATAGAAAAACAGGTGAAAGCAAGAAGCGTGTGTAAAAGTTGAAAAGGTCAATTTTTACACACGCTTCTTGCTTTTATACAGACTGATTTTATTAGAACGGCAGATCGTCCTTTTCGTCAGTTGCTGCAAAATCTACTGGAGCCGCATTCATTGGAGGGAAAGGTGCATCCATTGGTGGAACTTGAGGAGCTACTCCTACACGTTCTACTTTCCATGCACGGATACTGTTGAACCAGCGTCCCTGCCACTCACGGGCATCAATATCAAAAGAAACATTCAGCTCTTCGCCAATCTGAATATTAAACTGCTGTATTTTATCAGCACCAAACACATCAAAACACATTCTGCGCGGATACTGGTCGTGCGTTTCAATTACATACTCTTGTACTTTCCATTCATTACCGTTTTTGGAAACTCCTCCTCTCGGTTCGAGAACAGCGATCACTTTTCCTGCTAATTCCATTGTCTAAATATATTTTAATTCGGTCACGAAATTAAGCTTTTCCTAAGAAGTACACTAATTTTTTAAAAGCTTTTTGCGCCGCTTATATAATCTTTTCGTAACTTTGGCAGTTAAATAACGGATTCCGAATTAAATATTATAAATATAAAAACACTATGAAGTTTATTGTTTCAAGTACCGCATTATTCAGCCACTTGCAGGCTATCAGTCGTGTAATCAACTCTAAAAACTCATTGCCAATATTGGATTGTTTTCTGCTTGAGCTGCAGGACGGAACTTTGTCTATGACTGCATCTGATAACGAAACGACTCTTTCTACTTCAATCGAAGTCAATGAATACGAAGAGGATGGACGCTTTGCCGTTTCTTCAAAGACATTGCTGGAAGCTCTGAAGGAAATTCCCGAACAGCCTCTGACTTTCCAGATTGATATGAGCAACTTGGAAATCAATGTGCAATATCAGAACGGTAAATATAGTCTGATGGGACAGAGTGCCGATGAATATCCACAAGCACAAGAGCTGGGTGCTAATGCTGTACAGGTAACAATGGGAGCTGATGTACTTATGGCAGGGGTTAACCGCAGTATTTTTGCTACTGCTGATGATGAACTCCGCCCAGTAATGAACGGTATTTATTTCGATATCACTACCGAAGACATCACTTTGGTCGCATCCGATGGGCATAAGTTGGTTCGTTGCAAGACTTTTGCGGCGCAGGGTACAGAAAAAGCTGCTTTTATTCTTCCTAAAAAACCAGCCAACTTGCTGAAAAACCTGCTTCCTAAAGAACAGGGCGATGTACAGATTGGATTCGACGACCGTAACGCTACTTTTACATTGGAAAACTATCGCATGGTATGCCGTCTCATTGAAGGACGTTACCCTAACTACAATTCAGTGATTCCGCAAAACAATCCGCACAAGGCTATCATCGACCGTGCTGCATTTATCAGTGCATTGCGTCGTGTTTCTGTGTTCTCTTCTCAAGCAAGCAGTTTGATTAAGTTAAGTCTTTCTGCCAACTCAATGAAAATTTCGGCACAAGATATCGACTTCTCAACTTCGGCAGAAGAAACAATTATCTGCCAGTACGACGGTAGCGCAATGAGCATTGGCTTCAAATCATCATTCTTGATTGATATACTGAACAATATTTCTTCTCAGAATGTCATTATTGAGTTGGCCGATCCTTCACGTGCAGGAGTTATCGTACCTGAAGAACAGGATGAAAATGAAGACTTGCTGATGTTGCTGATGCCTATGATGCTGAATGATTAATAATTCGGAGATTTGAAAAATTTTAAAGATGAAACTGAACTTAAAGAATCCTCTGGTATTTTTCGATTTGGAAACTACCGGAACAAATATAAACACCGATCGTATTGTTGAAATCTGCTATCTGAAAGTATATCCTAACGGAAATGAAGAAGCAAAGACATTGCGTATCAATCCGGAAATGCATATTCCGGAAGCATCGTCTGCCGTACATGGTATTTTCGATGCCGATGTAGTAGACTGCCCTACTTTCAAGGAAGTGGCCAAAGACATTGCTAAAGACATTGAGGGAGCTGATATCGCCGGTTTTAATTCCAATCGTTTTGATGTACCGGTACTGGTAGAAGAGTTTCTCCGTGCTGGTATTGATATCGATCTTACCAAGCGTAAATTTGTCGACGTACAGGTTATCTACCATAAACTTGAGCAGCGTACTCTTTCGGCTGCCTATAAGTTTTATTGCGGCAAGAACTTAGAAGACGCTCATACTGCTGAAGCCGATACACGCGCCACTTATGAAGTCTTGAAGGCACAGCTCGACCATTATCCGGAAGTATTGGAAAACGATATCAATTTTCTGTCTGAATATTCTACTTACAGCAAAAATGTAGACTTTGCCGGGCGCATAGTGTACGATGATAAGGGAGTGGAAGTATTCAATTTTGGAAAATACAAAGGTATACCGGTAAGTGAAGTTTTGTTGCGTGATCCGGGATATTACGGCTGGATAATGAACGGAGACTTTACCCTGAATACAAAAAATGTTCTGACAAAAATCAGATTACGTGAAAACGGTCTGACCAAATAAGATGATGAAAGGAAAGAAAATAGTATTAGGTATTACAGGTAGTATCGCAGCCTATAAAGCTGCTGTCCTGACAAGAGGGCTGATTAAAAAAGGAGCGGAAGTACAGATTGTCATTACTCCGGCAGGTAGAGAGTTCATCACTCCTATTACTCTGTCTGCCCTAACCAGCAAACCGGTCATCAGTGAATTCTTTTCACAGCGTGATGGAACATGGCACAGCCATGTAGACTTGGGATTATGGGCTGATGCCATGATTGTTGCTCCAGCTACAGCTTCTACCATCGGAAAGATGGCACATGGTATTGCCGACAATATGCTTGTCACTACATACCTGTCGATGAAAGCACCTGTATTCGTAGCTCCGGCAATGGATCTCGATATGTTTGCTCATCCTTCTACCCAGCACAATCTGGACATCCTCCGTTCGTATGGTAATCATATTATCGAGCCTGCAGCAGGCGAACTGGCTAGCCATCTGATTGGAAAAGGTCGTATGGAAGAGCCTGAAAAGATAATTGAAGTATTGGAACAATTCTTTGCTTCGCGTCAGGATCTGCAGGGACGAAAGGTGGTCATTACAGCAGGACCAACTTACGAAAAAATTGACCCGGTACGTTTTATCGGCAATTACTCATCTGGCAAGATGGGATATGCACTGGCTGAAGAATGCGCAGAGAGAGGAGCTGAAGTTACATTAATCAGTGGTCCTGTCAGCTTGAATCCAGTACATCCTAATATCCATCGCATCAGTGTAGAAAGTGCTGCACAGATGCATCAGGCAGCAATTTCTTCTTTTTCGTCTGCTGATGCAGGTATTTTGTGTGCTGCTGTAGCCGATTTTACCCCCGAAGAATGCAGCAATCAGAAAATCAAGCGTGGAGAGGATGATCTGGTAATCCGTCTGAAACCTACACACGATATTGCATCCGAACTGGGTAAGATGAAAACAGAAAATCAGCGTCTTGTCGGTTTTGCTCTTGAAACAAACGATGAGATTGCTCATGCTCAATCAAAACTGGAACGTAAGAATCTTGATTTCATTGTAATGAACTCACTGAACGATGCTGGTGCCGGTTTCCGTTGCGATACTAATAAGATCTCTATTATCGATGCTCAAGGCATTACCTCCTATTCACTTAAACCGAAAAAAGAAGTTGCCAAAGACATTGTAGACAAACTGGTATCGCTATTCAGATAAACAGATATACTGACTATGTTACAATCTATTCATATACAAAATTATGCTTTAATCGATCGGCTCGACATCGATTTTACTTCTGGCTTTTCTGTTATTACCGGCGAGACCGGTGCGGGAAAGTCTATTATATTAGGAGCCATCGGGCTGCTGCTTGGACAACGTGCCGATGTGAAAGCAATCAAAAACGGGGCTTCCAAATGTGTGGTAGAAGCCAAATTCCGTATTGCCACTTACGACATGGAAGCATTCTTTGAGGAGAACGATATTGAATATGAACCGGAAGAGTGTATCATTCGCCGGGAATTGTCGGCCAATGGAAAAAGCCGTGCTTTCATCAACGATACACCGGCTTCCCTTGCACAAATGAAAGTGTTGGGCGAACGATTGATAGATGTACATAGCCAACACCAGAATCTGTTGCTCAATAAAGAAGGGTTTCAGTTGAATATCCTTGATATATTGGCGCAAGACGATAAACAGCTTGCTGATTATCATCGTTTATACACTAACTATAAACAAGTAAGCCGAGAGCTTGAAGAATTTATTGCTCAGGCAGAAAAAAGCCGACAGGATGAAGATTATATCCGTTTCCAACTTGAACAATTGGAAGATGCCGATTTAAAAGAAGGTGAACAAACTTCTTTGGAACAGGAAGCAGAAACTCTAAGTCACGCAGAAGATATAAAGGCAGGACTTTATAAAGCCGGTCAATTGATAGACGGTGATGAAAGTGGAGGTCTGTCATTGGTTAAAGAAGCGATGCAGACACTCCAGAGTGTATCGCGGGTATATACCCCAGCACAAGAATGGGGGGAGCGGCTGAACAGTTGCTACATCGAACTGAAAGACATCTCCCGTGAAATTTCCGGAGCTCAAGAGGAAATTGAATTCAACCCAGCCCGATTGGATTTCGTAAACGAACGGTTGAATCTCATTTACAATCTGCAGCAGAAACACCGGGTAGATTCAGTAGAAGCATTGATTGAACTGACAGACAAATATCGCAATCAGTTGAACACCATTACCTCTTTCGATGAAACCATTGCCAAACTGAATAAGCGGAAAGAAGACTTGTACGCACAAGTGCTGGCACAAGCTGCCGTCCTTACCGAATGCCGTAGTCGTTCGGCTCGTCAGATTGAAGAACAAATGCAAGCATTACTTATTCCATTGGGTATGCCTAATGTCCGTTTTGCTGTAGAAATGACTACACGCAAAGAACCGGATGCCAAAGGAATGGATAGTGTAACTTTCCTCTTCTCGGCCAACAAAAACGGGACACTTCAAAATGTAGCATCCATTGCATCGGGTGGAGAAATTGCCCGTGTCATGCTTTCATTAAAAGCAATGATTGCCGGTGCAGTGAAACTCCCCACCATCATCTTCGACGAAATTGACACAGGTGTATCTGGTTCCATCGCCGAAAAGATGGCACTCATTATGCAGGATATGGGAAAGCAGAACCGTCAGGTAATCAGCATTACCCATTTGCCTCAAATTGCAGCCCGTGGTATCGCACATTACAAGGTATATAAAGAAGATACGGAAACCGGTACGAACAGCCACATCCGTTTGCTTACCCGTGAAGAACGTGTTCGCGAAATAGCTAATATGCTAAGTGGTTCTACCCTTACAGAAGCAGCTCTTAATAATGCGCGGGCACTTTTAGGATTTAATTAGAAATAACTTTAACAGGAAGATATGATAGAAAAAAATGAAATGATATTTGGCGTTAGAGCCGTCATTGAGGCTATACAGGCCGGAAAAGAAATAGACAAGGTACTTGTGAAGAAAGATATTCAGAGCGACCTGTCGAAAGAACTTTTTGCTGTACTGAAAGAAACTTTTATTCCTGTACAGCGTGTGCCGGTAGAACGCATCAACCGCATTACCAAGAAAAACCATCAGGGAGTAGTAGCTTTTATCTCTCCTATTACTTATCAGCGCACAGAAGATATTGTTCCTTTCCTGTTCGAACAGGGTAAGAATCCTCTGCTTATCATGTTGGACGGACTGACCGATGTGAGAAACTTCGGAGCCATTGCACGTACATGCGAATGCGCCGGAGTAGATGCCATCATCATTCCTTCTAAAAATAGTGTCAGCGTAAATGCCGATGCCATCAAGACTTCGGCAGGAGCACTACATACTATTCCTGTATGTCGCGAAAACAATTTGACTAATACTATCAAATTCTTGAAAGAAAGCGGATTCAAAATTGTAGCTGCTACCGAAAAAGGAGATTACGACTATACAAAAGCCGAATATAAAGACCCTACCTGTATTATTATGGGAGCTGAAGATACTGGCGTGCCTTACGAACATCTGGCTTTGTGCGACGAATGGATTAAGATCCCATTGTTCGGTTCAATCGAATCACTAAATGTATCGGTTGCTGCAGGTATTCTGATTTATGAAGCTGTAAAACAGCGTGGATTTGATAACGAAGCACAGTAATATTTTACAACTATTCACCATGAAAAAGATATATCTTCTTCTTATCGGAGGATTCTGCTTCCAGACGATGTTTGCCCAAAGTCTGCCCAAATGGGCCAATAAGGCAAAGAAAGCTGTTTTCTCTGTTGTTACTTATAATAAAGGCAATAAGATTCTGAACACAGGAAATGGTTTTTACATCGATGAAAGCGGAACAGCTGTATCCGATTACACCTTGTTTAAAGGTGCTCATCATGCCGTAGTGGTTACAGCCGATGGCAAGGAACTCCCGGTAAAATGCATTATGGGAGCAAACGATCTTTACGATGTGGTCAAGTTCAAGACCGAAACAGATAAAAAGACTGTAGCACTTCAACCTGCTTCACAGGCAGTGCCTCAAGGAGCTACTGTATATCTTCTTCCCTATTCTACTCAGAAAGCAGTCAACGGACAGAGCGGAAGTGTAGAAAAGGTAGACACCATCGGAAACAATGCATATTATTATACCATACAGATGCAGACAGGTGATAAAACTGTAAGCTGTCCCATAATGAATGCTGAAGGAGAAGTCTTAGGACTTATCCAGAAAAATGCCGATGCAGAAAGCAAAGTAAGCTATGCCGTAGGTATCAGTTATGTTTCTTCACTCAGCATCAATGCACTTTCCGGCAACGATTATACTTTAAATTCCATAGGTATCAAGAAAGGATTGCCTGAAGACGAATCACAAGCTCTGGTTTACTTATATATGATGTCTTCTCAGCTTAATCGGGAGCAATATCTGGAGTTACTGAACGACTTTATTGCACAGTATCCTCGCAATATGGAAGGGTATCAGCGTCGTGCAGCTTTGTATATGGAATATCGTGATGATACCCACAATGCTTTGGCAGCACAAGATTTAGAACACATGCTGGAGGTAGCCTCCAAGCCTGATGAAGCTCATTTCAACATTGCCAAGTTGCTTTATAACTATCAGATTAATCTGAACGGAGCACAAGCTTATGCCAGTTGGACATACGAACGTGCTTTAGAAGAAATCAACAAAGCTCTTGAAATTGCACAGGAGGGCGTGTATTACCAGGTACAGGGCGATATCTATTTCGCTATGCAAAAATATGCCGAAGCTTACGCAAGTTATGAAAAGGTAAACCAATCTTCTATGGCATCAGCTGCCACATTCTATGCAGCTGCGAAAACGAAAGAACTGATTAAAGATGTAGACAAGAATGAAGTCATTGCATTAATGGATAGTGCTGTAGCCCGATTCAACGAACCTTATGGCAAGGATGCAGCTCCTTATCTGTACGAGCGTGCCCGTATGAAGAACGAACTGAAGAAATACCGCGAAGCCGTAATCGACTACAATCACTTCTACGATGCCATGATGGGACAGGTTTCTGCTGAATTTTATCTGATACGTGAACAGGCAGAAATGCAGTGCCGTATGTATCAGCAGGCTATCAACGATATCAACAAGGCTGTAGAACTTGAACCCAAGAACGTAGATTTGTGGATTGAAAAGGGAGGCGTACATTTGCGTGTCAATCAGGCAGAAGAAGCTATGAAGGCACTTCGTACGGTTCTTTCTCTCGATCCGAAAAATGCACCGGCTTACCGTATGTTAGGTTATTGCCAAGTACAGCAGAAAAACACTAAAGAAGGTATAGCCAATTTGCAGAAAGCTAAAGAACTAGGTGATACTGTTGCCGATGAATTATTGAAGAAGTACAGTAAATAATTTTGATGATATTTATAGAATAAGCCGGGCATTGCAGTCCGGCTTATTTTGTATATATCTTCATCTGCTTATAATTAAAAAAATATTTTATATCTCAATATACTGATTACTAGCTAGAAAAATACAGAAAGAATTTATCATTCTTACGCTATTCTCTCTCCTTACATTTCTTATAAAGAGAAATTCATCCACTTGTAATGATCATATTTGTTTAAAATAATGTAACACTTTTATATGTTTTATAAAAAGATTTGTTATATTTGCTTTATAGCATATAATAACACTTAAAATCTTAGTATTATGAACAACAAATTATTTGCTTTTTTTGAGACCGTGTGGAGTTATATTGACACAGGTAAGTTCTACCGTGAGCCTTTCCGTTGGCTTTATGCAGTAATAGCAGTATTAAATCTGTTGTTTCCGCTTTACATTATTTTTCTGACAATAGACAGTGGACTTTTCAAATATATGTCTGGAGGAGACATATTTGCTTGCATTTTGGTATTCTTGTTGTTAATCTTCCTTGGTATAATGAGTTTCCACTTATGGAGCAACCGTCAGAAAAAAGTAAAAGAATATCTTCAAGAAGAAAATGAGTTTATTGCCATTCCTGTTGTTTCACATTTTATACAGACAATGGGAGAATGGTTAGGTTTTTACATAGGAGTTGGAGGATGTTTGATATCCTTATTATTTGTTCTCTTTGGAGTAAACGATTCTTTAGGGGGAATGTTAGGTAATAGCGTACTTCCTATGGGTGTTGGTTTCAGTATGGTAATCATGTATCCTATCATGGGATTTCTCATTGTTGTTTCTGGAAGATTAATTGCAGAACTCTACAGAGCATTGGCTGCTATCGCTAACAATACCAAAAGACTTGTAAAAGAAACAAAAGTTACTGATGCTTCAGAAGAGTCTAAAGCTCAAGAATCTTAAGATTGTTTGGAATCATAGAATATACAATTAGATATGAAACTCCCGGTGCTAAATAGTCTTAACATCGGGAGTTTCATATGGGGTATCACCAACATTTACTACGTATGTTACTGTTTAATATAAGTTAACACTTATATCAAAAACTTCACATTCCAGATAATTCCTAAAAACAAAGGTTTTAGAGAAGTTATAATTTTTATTTGGTTTATACAAAAATATATTGTATTTTTATTCCCAAAACTATATTCAAAAACTATTTCCCGTAATATGTATAAGAATTACGATATTGGGAATAAAATACTATTTAAACATGAAAATCGGATATGCCCGTGTTAGTACTAATGATCAAAATTTGAATAGACAATTGGATCAATTATTTGAATATGGATGTGAACGTATTTTTCAAGAGAAAATCACCGGTTCTCAAAAAGAAAGACCTGAACTTGAGAGAATGATTGATATTCTTAGGAATGGAGACACAGTGGTAATAACTGAATTGACAAGATTAAGTCGTTCGGTTAAAGATTTATTCGAAATAGTTGAAACTATCCATTCCAGACGTGCAGACATAAAATCTCTAAAAGAACCATGGCTTGATACAACAACTCCTCAAGGAAAATTATTATTTACCATTTTTGCCGGAATAAGTCAATTTGATCGAGACATAATACGGCAAAGGACAATGGAAGGACTATCCAGTGCAAGAGCAAGAGGAAGAAAAGGAGGAAGGCCAAGAAAGTCTTCAAAAGGAATAGAACTCGCATTGAAGATGTATGATAGCAATGATTATTCCATTAGTGAAATAGAAAGTGCTACAGGTGTAAGTAAAAGTACATTATACCGATATTTGAATGACAGAAAATAACCTTCTAATATATGAACCATGGACAACTTTATACTTTCCGAAGAACAGCGAAAAGAACTTACCAGTATATCGGATGATATTAACGATTATACAATAGCAAAGTATTATACATTGTCTGAAGAAGATATAAATTATGCCTTGTCACACAGACGTAATGTAAACAAAATAGGATTTGCCATTCAACTATGTTGTCTAAGATATCCAGGATGGACTTTTACGGATGTAAAGAGCATTCCTCATAAAATGTTAAGCTATATATCTAAACAACTAAATCTATCTTATACGGACTTTAATCATTACGGGGAAAGGAGAGCTACAAGATTTACCCATATAGAAGAAATATGTACGTGGTATGGTTATAAACCGTTTACTGATATTGAAAGCCGGGTTCTTGAAGAATATATTGAAGAAAAAGCTATAGCAAGTGATGAACCTTTTTCTCTTGTAAAATCAGGTATCGACTTCCTTAGAAACAAAAAAATAATACTTCCTGGAATAACAACTATAGAAAGAATAGTAAGAAAAGTCTGTATAAACATTGAATCGTCATTGTTCTCTGATATTTACTCCTGCCTCGTTCCGGAACAGTATAGACTGTTAGACAAGATTATTGAATCTCAGGATGAGAAGGTTATGACTGTATTGGGAATGCTGAGGAATGTTTCCGGGCAATGCTCCCCTCAAGCTTTTAATGATGTAGCGGACAAACTCAAGCAGGTACGTGAACTGAACTTAAATGTTGATTTGAGCTTTATTCACCCCAATAGAATTAAACAGATATATCGTGCTGCTTCCAGATATGAGCCACACATGTTCAGGCGTTTCCCTAATCAGAAAAAATACGCTCTTTTGGTAATATATCTGCAAATGTTGGAGCAAAAGCTTGTAGATATGGCTGTTGAAATTCATGACAAGCGGATTAATTCCTATCTCTCAAAAGGACGTAAGTTGCAGGATAAAATGCAGCAGGAAAACGGAAAATCAATCAATGAGAAGGTACATCTGTTTATCAATATCGGTGCGGCATTGATAAGGTCAAGGAAAGAAGGAACAGATCCGTTCGCAGCAATAGAGAACATTATGCCATGGGAAAAGATGGTGGAATATATCGAGGATGCCAAGATTCTGGTAAGACCACAAGGATATGACTACCTCGATCTGATTGACAAATGGTATTCCCAGTTACGGAAGTATTCTCCAACATTGTTGGACACATTGACTTTTTCCTCAACAAACACCTCCATGTCTCCTTTAATTCACAGTCTGGATGTTTTGCGTGAGCTAAACAGGAGCAACAGACGTAATGTTCCAGAAGATACATCTGTTGAGTTTCTACCTGAAAGATGGAGAAAGCATATTTATGGAAATGACAACAGTATTGACCGTCACTATTATGAGATGGCAGTATTGGCTGAACTGAAAAACAGGATACGTTCCGGTGATGTTGCAGTAGAAGGAAGTTGCAACTACAGGAATTTCAACGACTATATGCTTCCGGTATCCCAATGGAAGAAGAAAACGGACATTTCAGAAAAACTTGCAGTAAGCAGTAATTTTAACGAGTATATAAAAGAAAGGTATTCCTCATTGGATTCAATGTATAAAGCTCTTTCTGAAAACCTTACAAAACTAAAAGATCTGGAAATAGATGATGGTAAGATTCACATAGAAAAACTTGAAAAGGAAGTTCCGGAAGAAGTTAAGAGTTTAAACGACTCCTTATATGGGATGCTTCCGAATGTAAAACTGGCTGAAATACTTTTTGAAGTATCCAAGTGGACAGGATTTGATCGCTATTTTATGCATGCCTCTTCCGGTAACACTCCAAAGGAAGATGAAATACCCTCCATTATGGCAGCATTGATGGCAATAGGAACAAATATAGGGTTAAGTAAAATGGCAGACTGCACAAAAGAATTTGATTATCACAAACTTGCAAATATATCCCAGTGGAGATTACATGATGATGCAATGAAAAAGGCGCAGGCCTGTCTTGTAAATTACCAACACAGGCTGTCTCTCCCATCATATTGGGGCGACGGGACAACATCATCAAGTGATGGTATGCGTGTACAGGTCGGAGTATCTTCTTTGGTATCAGAGCATAATCCCCATTATGGTTCCGGTAAAGGAAGTACAATATACAGGTTTGTCAGTGACCAATACTCTACATTCTACACCAAGGTTATCAATACCAATGCAAGGGAAGCCGTTCACGTTATAGACGGATTGTTGGAACATGAAACAGACTTATGTATTAACGAACATTATACAGACACAGCGGGATACACAGACCAGGTGTTTGGACTAAGCCATTTGCTGGGATTCGTATTTGCTCCAAGAATCAGGGATATTTCTGATTCAAAACTTTATCTGCTGCCAGGAATGGAACTCAAAAAGAATATTAACAACCTTACTTCTGCCAGGATAAATACGAATATCATTGAACAGAATTATGAGGATATACTTCGGCTTGCCTATTCTATCAAGGATGGATTGGTATCAAGTTCATTAATCCTGTCAAAGCTTGGATCATATTCAAGGCAAAATTCATTGGCCAAGGCACTCCAGGAAATGGGACGAATAGAGAAAACCATATTTATACTGAGATATGCTACAGATAATGTATTGAGAAGGAGGATTCTTGTAGGACTGAATAAAGGAGAAGCAATGAATGGACTTGCACGGGCTGTATTTTTCGGGAAACAAGGAGAGCTACGTGAACGGGATTTACAAGATCAGCTACAAAGAGCCAGCGCATTGAATATTTTGATTAATGCCATAAGTATATGGAATACCGTCTATCTGGAAAAGGCTGTAGAATACCAAAAGAAACATAAAGGTATAGATGAAAATTTATTGAAGCATATATCTCCCTTAAATTGGACACACATAAATTTTCTGGGAGAATATTCATTCCAGTCAAATATGGCTTTGGGTATAAATGAATATAGACCTTTAAAAGTCTAATTTTATATACATAGATTAACTTTTTAAGATTGTTTAGAAGCCTTAGAGATTTAATTTATGTATATTTCTGTAAAAATACAGTCTTAGAGTAACATTTGTAGTAAATGTTGGTGATACCCCCATATTCAAGACTGTTATTTCCATTTAAAGAGAACCATAGGTTTTACCTTACTTGTACCATCGGTTTACGCGACTTGTATCGATAGCTAACGCGACTATTCACGTAAGCCAACGCGATTAGTCACGTTAGTTCACGTGAATAGTCGCGTTTTTTAGTACATATACCACATATAAAAAGTTCCACGAAAAAAATAAAAGAGTTATAAAAAGAAAGACAAATTCAAAAGAGAAAAAATATCATCTTACATATTATAAAGTGTAATCGCACACCTTATAACATGTAAAATGATTGGTAGAAGTTACTTCTTACACAAATCCTTATAATCACAATACAAACATTTTTCCGGTATTTCGGTCTGGCGAAAAGGAATATCCGGATGGAAGATTTCTTCCAACAGTTCTTTTAATCTTCCTCTGAATTCTTCTTCATGTTGTGCAAAGTCGGTTACTTCTTCTTTGCTCTTACGCGGTTCTCCCATACGTACTATCGGAGAATAATCGGCAGAAGCAGCACGGTGTATATAGAGCAGAGCCGGCGCCACCTTACGGGAATCGTTCTTTTCACGCAACTGCTTACAAATGAGTGAAGCATAAAGAAAGGTTTGGAAGATGTAGTTAGAACGTTTCTTGTCGGGTATAAAAAGTGACTCCACATTGGCAGGAATATCTGCATCTCCTCCTGTCTTGTAATCCACAATACGTAAGACATTATCTTTCGCATCCATACGGTCGATAATTCCTCCAATACGCGAACGAATTATTCCTTTTGGAGTCTGTATTTCGGTAGGCTCGAAGACCGGATATTCCGATGCTACAAAAGTAAACGGAGCATGGCGCAGGTCGTTTCGCAACAACTGGCGAATGTATTTTACGATAACGGCAGAATTAATGAGCTGTACTCCGTTGTATTCTGGCTTTTCATCGGGTTTTACATGGAAGAAAAGGCGCTTAAACGCATCATCTACATAATTCTGCACACGGATTTCATCTTTCAGCAGAGCCTCGATAGCATCTTTGTTTATCACCTTTCCGTGCGTAGTCAAATCTTTGTAAATATGCTCTGCCGCATCGTGAAAAATGGTCCCAAACGTAGCTGAATCGATTTCACCGGTTACTTCATCAGGCAAAGAGAGTTTGGCTACGGCACGATAATAAAACTTTAGCGGACAATCCAAATAGTAATTCAAAGCAGAAGGAGAAAGTACGGCCTTGGGATTGACCCGAACATCGAACAAGCTCTGCATACGTTTCATGACTTCCGGTGTCTTTTCTACCACAATAGGCTGAGAACCTTGAGGCGACTGTGCTGCTTCCAGATGGGCACGTTTTACGGTATACCCCCACTCGATAAGGAACTGGAGCATGAAACGCGACAATTCTCCGCGGTTAACGCCATCGGTAGCAGTATTATACATCATGGTTACTTTTTCGGCACGCTGTATCATACGATAGAAATAGTAAGCATAAACCGCAATCTTGTGTTCGATGGTAGTCATACCAAAGGCTTTTCTCAAGTTGTAGGGAATGAAAGACGAATCGCCTCCTGATTTTGGAAGCTGTCCTTCGTTGACAGAAAGCAATACCAGATGACGAAAATCGAGGTTACGGGTTTCCAATACCCCCATTACCTGCATACCGATAGCTGGTTCGCCATGGAAAGGAATGCTGGCCGTAGCCAATACACGAGTAAGCAAACGTTTTAGTGTAGGAAGTTGAACGGTTAGTTCACCACTTTCTACTAAGGTATGGAAACGATTGACCAACGTGTAAGCTTTGAACAATGATTCGCGATACAACTGATCGAAAGCCTCTCCTGCCCCACTTCCCTGCTTGTTGTATAATGCCGCCACTTGTTTCAAGGCTTCTCCCAAAAGTGAGCATAAGCCCAAGTTAGTTGTCTGAGGTTCGAACAGCAGTTCCAGTACTGCATCTTTCTTCAGCTCCGAAGGAAGTGGATAAAAACGGTTGTCGTGAACTAAAGTCTTTTCAAGTTCCTCTGCCATAGCAGACAATTGCCGGGTATACGAATGACGCAACAGACTGAGAACTTCGGCAAAGCGGTATCTGCCATTGGTTGCATTGTATCCTGCCACATGAAGCTCCATCAGCGAATTGATGAAACTATATGCCGGAGTCTGCGACAAAGGAAATCCCATCGTAATGTTGATGTGACGAATATTGTCTGGCAAAGCATGCAGCACAGGCTGCAACAAGGCTTCGTTGCACAATACTACAGCAGTTTCTTTTTCCTGTTCGGTAAGATTTTCCCGAATCCACTGAGGCAGATAACGTACCTGGCCATTCTCTGTAGGCGACTCGATGAAAGTTACCTCTTTAGGATGATTCAGATGGTCGAAGAAGGAAGCCGGCAACTCTGAAGGAAAATCACGAAGATTGCGACGGATAAATTCTCCTGCTTCATGCGGAGTTTTATTCAAATAGAATACATTGTAATCCCAGTAGAACCAAGCTTTTCCTGCAGCATTCAACTTTTCGAACAGACAGTGCTCTACTTTGTTCAATACATTGAATCCGACAAATACATATTTCTTGTAAGGAAGCTGTTCGATGTTCAATTTATCGATTACACGGCGATAAAGCATTCCTTCGTATGCCAATTTCTGACTGGCCAACAATGTCCTGTATTGTGTATAGATATCGCCCAATACATCCCAAAGGGAAATAAAGCGTTGTTTAAGCTCCGTTACCTGATTGATAGAGAAATTCTTGAAGAACTGACTGATGGCTTCTTTCTGTCCTTCTTCAAGAAAATCGTAATCATCCATCAAAGCATTCAGGTCTTTCAGGTTACTGAACAGGGCTTTCGTGTCCACCAGATTCTTGTCGGCATCATCGAAATCGCCAATCAGCATTTCTCCCCAGAAATAAAATTCGTCCAGCGTTTCCTTGCTACCCGTCACCTCTCGGAAGATTTTATATAAATCACATACCAGCTTTACCGGATCACCCACGGTCCAGTCGGACGACTGGCGGAAAAGTTCGCTGATGCTGACATAAGAAGGCGACCAAAGAGGACGGTCGGCTTCCTTGGCCAGATATTCGTCAAAGAACAATCCGGCACGCTTATTGGGAAAGACCACGGCTACATCTGTAAAATCACCACCGGTCTTCTGATATAAATCGTGTGCTACTTGCTGTAAAAAAGTTTCCATACGCATTCCGTTTCTTTTTATACTCTTCTTTATCAGATGGCTTCCAATTCGTTGGCAAATACATACCATAAATAGCCTTCCACATGGGTATATCCCATAGAAATAAGCAAGTCCATATATTCGCGCACCTGACGATTGTAAATATCTTTTTTCTTACCAAACTTAAAATCAACGACTACAACCTTGTCTTTCTTCATCATGACACGGTCGGGACGTCGGGTCTGTACCTTTCCGTCAGCATCAGTATAGATGATAGCACATTCGTTGTATAGTCTCCATTCACCGTTATACCACTCTTTGACGCGCGGATTATGCAAAGCCCATGCAGCCAACTTACGGATTTGCTCTTCCTGTTCTGTCGATTCGATAATGCCTTCGAAACGAAGTCGTTCAATGGCTTGGGGAAGATCACTCTCCTGCCCGATGGAAGCAAAAAGGTGATGCAACAATTGTCCTTGACGAATGTAACGGCTTTCCTTGTCTTCTTCTTCATCGCCTCGTATGAAATCGGCTGAACGGTTGGATTGTTTGAATTCCACTTCTGTTTCCAAAGATTCGATGGTGACAGGAAGGGCTTCGGCTTCGGTAGTCAGGCGGTTGGTAGACGTAGTCTTTTTCTTCGAAGTATCCGACAGACAGAGTGTACCATATTCGTAGATTTCCTCTCCTTCTATGGAAGAATCGTTCTCTTCTTCTCTGGCAGATGTAGCAGAAGAGGAAAAAAGCGATACCTGAGGCAATGCTTCGGAAAGAAGTCCGGATACCGTTCCACGCTGATTGGCTTTTCCCCAGATGATAAGATTTTTACAGGCACGTGTAAATGCTACGTAAAGCAGATTCAGGTTGTCTACCCAAAGCTGCAAACGTTCTTCCCGGTAACTGCTCCGGTAAATGGATTCTGCCATATTTGCCGAATAGTTTACCGGAACAAGATCGAGTTCGTTGAAGGGAGGAAGATCGGTTTCATCACCTGTACCGGCTACCGAACACCAGATAAGATGATTGTTGGTTTCGTTCTCCATCTTCCAGTCACAGAATGGAATCAGTACCGTATGATATTCCAATCCCTTTGATTTGTGGATAGAAAGAATACGGATACCGTCAATTTCTCCGGAAGGAATGGTCTTCTCATGCAATTTTTCATCCCAATGTGCAATAAATGCTGTCAGTTCAGATGAATTGTTCTGCAGATAATCGGTTACCGCATCGTAGAAAGCACAGAGATAAGCTCCCTGGTCTTTTATCTCTTGCAAATTGAAAAGGAGGAAGAGTTTCTCCAGCAGTTCGTAAAGAGGCATAAGTCGTAACACAGCGATTTGCAACATAAATCCTGCCGGAAGATAATCTTCAATCCGGTTAAGTAGGACAGTATTCAGGTCGACTGATTTATGCAATACTTCCTGCTGATAGGATACCGCCAGACGCGCTTGAGCAATACGGTCGTCGGGAGTAACGAGATAGCGCAAGGCATCAATCATCATGCATACAGCAAGTGAGGCATCCAGACGAAAGGCTTCGTCGGATACAATACGATACGGAGTATATTTATCAAAATAATCGGCTACAGCTGGAATAGCTTTGTTCTTTCGCACCAGAATGGCAATATCGTTTACTTGCACCCCTTGTCCTACCAATGTGTCCACTTCACGGGCCAGTTCTTCCAGCATACGGTCTGCATAAGGATGCTCCTTGCTATCAGCCAGAAAACTGATTTTGATGTATCCTTCTTCGGTTTTCTTGGCAGTTTGCTGGCAGACATCGCTATACGCATTCATCAGTTGGGTACAAGGCTCTCCCGATTCTTCCTCATAGCGGTCGTTCAGCACCTGGCAGGCTGCTGTAAATAATTCGTTATTAAAACGGATGATGTTGGCTTCGCTACGCCAATTGGTAGCAAGTGTACATTCCTGGGTACGAAAAGCCGGGTCTTTATCCAGATTCGCCAAGATACGCCAGTCACCGCTTCGCCAGCGATAAATACTCTGTTTGATATCGCCTACAATCAAACTCCCCTCCTTCTTCGACAAACTTTCCTGTAAAAGCAGACGGAAGTTTTCCCATTGCATACGTGAAGTATCCTGAAACTCATCAATCATCACCGTATCGATAGTGGTTCCTATTTTTTCGTATACAAACGAAGCATCTCCTTCCCGAATCAGACTATGCAACAGATTGTTGGTATCCGAGAGCAAAAAACGATTGTGTTCCTGATTCTGCAAGCGTACTTCATCGTCGATATGAGCCAGCAGACGAAGATTATTGAGATGGCGGAGCGAAAGATCACAGGAATTGACTATCAGATTGTTTCGTACACGGAACTTTTCCGCTTCCCCCAATAAGGGAATCAGTTCATTCGCAGCAAGTGAACGGATAGTATCCCGATAAGAAGATGTTTTGGTTGTCCAGTTATCCTCACTTTCAAGACATTTTTCTACCGTAGCATTGCGAATATCATTCGCCAGATATCCGTTCGAAAGCTTGTTAAAGTAACTTCCTATCCCTCTCGAACCATTCTTCAGATCGGCCGGACTCAGGCCGTTTGCTTCCAGCAAACCAATGAACTGTTCGCTGAATCCTTTCATCTGTTCTAACGCTTCTTCGCGAAGGTCCTGTAACTGCTTGCGGTAATGAGGAATGAACTGAGGGTCGGCCAATTTTTTACGGAGTCCTTTTCCTTTCTCCAGGTATTCTTCATCGAAGATGTTCCGACCAAAGTTTTTGATTTCTCCCGATACATTCCAGCGCTTGTCATCGGCTATTCGCTCTTCAATATACTCCAACAGCCAATACAATACCGGTGAACGGCGATCCAACTTTTCGATAAGGGTATCTACCGCATCACTCAGCACTTCCGCATTATTCAGTTCTACCGAAAGATTGGCACCCAACTCCAGCTCGCGAGCCAGATTACGCATAACCGACTGGAAAAAAGAGTCGATGGTTTCGATACGGAAGCGACTATAATCGTGAATAATATAATGCAAGGCTTCATCTGCCGCCTGTCTCACTTCAGCTTCAGTCTTCGAAGTACGGCGAACGATTTCCTGCAAATAATTATCCGAACCTTTGTCTTTTGTAGCAATACCGTACAGCTGACTTAAAATACGGTCTTTCATTTCCGTAGTAGCTTTGTTGGTAAAGGTTACGGCCAATATTTTGCGATACGCGTGAGGATCTTGTATAAGTTGGATAATGAATTGTATAGCCAGCGTAAAGGTCTTTCCAGAACCTGCCGAGGCCTTATAAACTAATAATCGGGGATCTTGCTCCATATCTTTCTGTGTAAATTAGTTGAACACAAAGATAAGAAACCTTCGGGAAATATATACAGACTTCCCTTCAAACAATTAGCAGAATAAGTGCAGCAAGAAGTAGTATGACCAGTAAAATAGCGCCGAGAAAAGTCAATGTAAAACGGAAGAAATGCTTCCTTTCTGCAGACTCCCGGATTTGAGTCTGATGTATAATTTCCGATAAATCTTCGGAAGTGATATCAGGTAAAGGCAAGGCTTCTTTTACCGACAGCAGACGTTGGTGTGTGGCATGCAAGCGCTCCTTGCTTACCTTACGGAGTTCACGGTTTTCTTTGTCCCGACAAAGCATATCATTGATACAGCCTAAGGTTCCCATTGTAAAAAGAGTGTAAGGTTATTTCTTATAAGATAAGCAATAAATAAAGGCACTCCAAACTACAGTCGTTAAAATATCTTGGCCTGTAACCACAGCTATACTTCTTCGGGGCTTATCAAAACCTGTATATAGCCCAAAAGAATATTACTTTTCGAGCATGTGCAATGCTTTACAAAGCTGATCAGGACACGAAGTAGGGCGACCTCCGCAACGGATTCCCTCCAGACGACTGATCACTGCTTCTACCGGCATTCCTTTTACCAAAGCACTGATGCCTTGCAGATTGCCATTACATCCTCCAATGAAATGCACCTCCTGCACTATACCATTCTCTACTTCTACTTCGATCAGTTTACTGCATGTACCTTGTGTAGTATAATTAATTTTCATATCAATCAAAATAAAGAGTATAAAATAAAAGGAACTGTAGCAAAACAAAAGCAGCAAGTCACTTGTCCTGATACAGTTCCTTCTTTGTCTTATTATCGTTCAGACACGGAAGAATTATTCTTCTTCCGGTTTCATATTTGTATATACAGTCTGTACGTCATCGAACTCTTCCAGACGTTCAATCATCTTGTCGATAGTTTCACGCTGTTCCGGAGTTACTTCTTTCAAATCGTTTGGTATATATGTAAAGTCACCACCTACATCTTCAAATCCGCATTCTTCCAAATGTTTCTGAATAGCAGCATAACTCTTAGGATCACCATAGATAGTAATTGTTCCTTCTTCCGGATCTTCATCAAACTCATCTTCGACATTATAGTCAATCAGGTCGAGAATCAGTTCTTCCATATCCATGCCATCCTTCTTCTTAAAGGTAAATACACATTTATGGTCGAACAAGAATGCCAATGATCCTGTAGTACCCAAGTTACCACCAAATTTATTAAATACAGAACGAACGTCTGCTACAGTACGTGTAGTATTGTCTGTCAAAGTATCTACAAATACGGCTACTCCATGAGGACCATATCCTTCGTATGTCATACCTTTGTAGTCGCTCTGGTCTTTACCCATTGCGTTTTTGATAGCACGTTCGATATTATCCTTCGGCATGTTTTCACGCTTGCAAGTAGCGATTACCGAACGCAATGTCGGGTTGTTTTCCGGTTCCGGACCGCCAGCTTTTACTGCAATAGCGATTTGTTTACCCAGACGTGTAAAGGTCTTAGCCATGTGACCCCATCTTTTCAGCTTTGTAGCTTTTCTATATTCAAATGCTCTTCCCATTGGATAGTATATTTTAGTTTATTTTTTAATGAATTATCTTGTCTTTATTCTTTTCCAGCTTTCTACATTTAAAGAAAGCCAGACAAGCGATAGTTACGCATACCAATCCACCGGCTATTGCCAGAATATTCTTCCAGGTTTCATTGGCAGAAAAATTATACAACACTCTACCCGCCTGTATTGTCAGAAGAAAGAACAGCACAAAAGCAGCTGTATATTTCCTTTTCTCCTTGATGTGATAGTCCGGTTTGATTTCGGTATGCATAAAGTTTTTCTTTTTTATCGCAAAACAGCTCCCAGCTTATTCTGCAAGTTGGCAATAAGTTTCTGCATTACCTTGTCAATCTGCTTATCATTCAAGGTTGCATTCTCATCCTGAAGCATAAAGCTTACAGCATAACTCTTCTTGCCCGCTTCCAGATTCTTGCCTTCGTATACATCGAACAATTCTACGCTCTTCAATAATTTCTTATCTGTTTCGTAAGCAATCTTTTCGATTTCGGCAAACTGTACACCTTTGTCTATCAGCAAAGCGAGGTCGCGTTTTACAGCCGGGAACTTCGATATTTCGCGGAAAGAAACCGTATTGCCCTTGATAGCTTTCATCAGTTCCTTCCAGTTCAAATCGGCATAATAGACTTCGTTATCAATATCGAATGCCTTCTGAATCTTCTTGCAAACTATACCGAAAGTAGCCAGCAACTTACCACCACGGGTATGTACTGAAATAGCTACTGAATAAATATCATCAGTCAAGTTTCCAAATACCAGTCCTCCGAAGTTTACACCCAAACGACGGAAGATATTCAGCACATGAGCCTTCAGTTCATACACAGACATGTTTTCATCGGCATGTGCCCATGAATTGCTTACACGTTTACCGGTCATCCACAAGCCTAAATGCAACTCTTCTGAGTAAGCAGCCAGAATCTTTTCCGGATTTTTCTTCTCTGCATTGAAGTGATAGCAGTTACCGAATTCAAAGAACTTCAGGTCGGCATTCTTACGATTGGCATTGTGCTGGATGCTTTCCAAACCACCAAAGAGCAGTGTGGCACGCATTACATTCAAGTCGTTGCTCAACGGGTTCATCAGACGAACCAGATTCTCCGGCTTGTAAGTTTCCAGTCCTTCGTAATAAGCAGCAGCAGTAAGAGAGTTGTTCAGAATTTCATTGAAACCACAACCTACCAACTGTTCTGATACCAGATTCTGAAGTTTTACCGACTTGTCTACATCGCCTTTTACGCTCAGACTCGATTTTACAGAAGTAGGAATCTCTACATTATTATATCCGTAAATACGGAGAATATCTTCTACTACATCACACGGACGCTGTACATCCACACGATAAGGAGGAACAAGCAGAGACAGACCAGTTTCTGTTTCTTCTGCAATCTTCATTTCCAGGTTAGTTACGATGTTTTTTACAGTTTCCTTCGGAATTTCCTTACCAATCAGAGAGTTGATGTAAGCATATTCCAAATCTACCTTAAAGTCAGCAATCGGAGTCGGATATACATCCTTAATTTCCGAAGCGATTTCTCCTCCGGCAAGTTCTTTCACCAGCAAAGCAGCCTCTTTCAATGCATAAATAGTACCGTTCGGATCTACACCACGTTCGAAACGGAAAGACGAATCGGTACTCAATCCATGACGACGCGCAGTCTTACGCACCCAAGTAGGATGGAAGTAAGCACTTTCAAGGAATACATCCTTGGTTGTTTCTGTAGTACCGGAATCCAGTCCACCAAATACACCGGCAATACACATCGGCTCTTCGGTATTGCAAATCATCAGGTCGCGTTCCGAAAGTGTACGCTCTACTTCGTCCAAAGTCACAAACTTGGTACCTTCTGCACAAGTCTTCACAACAATCTTGCCGCCTTTAATCTTGTCGGCATCGAAGCAGTGCATAGGCTGTCCGTAAGCATGAAGGATATAGTTGGTAATATCCACAATGTTGTTGATAGGACGTACACCGATAAGACGGAGTTTGTTCTGCAACCATTCAGGACTTTCCTTTACGGTTACGTTCTTGATGGATACACCTGCATAGCGCGGACATGCTTCTGCATTTTCCACTACTACATCAATATCCATGTCATGGTTATCTACCTTGAAAGCTTCTACAGACGGACGTTTCAAAGTAGCCTGATGACCATTCTGAATCAACCATGCATAAAGGTCGCGAGCTACACCATAGTGAGAACAAGCATCTGCACGGTTTGGAGTGATGTCTACTTCCAGTACATAGTCGCTCTTGATGTTATAATAGTCTTTTGCCAAAGTACCGGGAACCACTTCGTTCGGTAATACAATGATACCTTCGTGACTTGTACCAATACCAATTTCATCTTCAGCACAAATCATACCGTTCGATTCTACTCCGCGAAGCTTTGATTTTTTAATGGTAAAACATTCATCGCCATCGTAGAGCTTTGTTCCCAGCGTAGCAACTACTACTTTCTGTCCGGCAGCTACATTGGCTGCACCACACACAATCTGTACAGGTTCTCCCTGTCCCAGATTTACAGTAGTAATATGCATATGGTCGGAATTAGGATGCGGTTCGCAGGTCAGGACCTCACCTATTACGAGGCCTTCCAATCCTCCTTTTATCGATTGAACTTCTTCTACTCCACCTGTCTCCAGTCCAATGGAGGTCAGTGCGGCTGCCACTTCATCAGGTGTCAAATTAAAATCTACATACTCTTTCAGCCAGTTATAAGAGATATTCATATATATATATCATTTTTTATAGTTCGCAGAATGTTGCGCAAATTTAATATAAATATTTGGGATAAAAGAGAAAGGCGAAAATTATTTGCTTCTACGGTATAATGAAAGCATTATCGTTTTTCTGATTCTTCTGCTATATTTGTACCTTATACAATGTCCTTTATCGGGCATTACAAACTTCAGAGAGGATATAATCTTAAAGCCAGTGACATTTATTCTTTTCGCTTTCGGAAATTCATAGGTGACATTCCCGTTTTTCGGAGAAAAAATTTACCAAAAACAGATTGGTCAGAGAAGCCTAACACATCAGCTATTTCCTGTACATCCATATCGGTACACTCCAACATTTTACGTGCATCGGCACAAAGTAATTCTGATATATGAAAACAAACTGTATGACCTGTTATTCGCTTGACGACTCTTGACAAATAGGTTGTCGAGACATTTAATTTATCCGCATAAAAAGAAATGGTATGATAATCACGATAATGATGTACCAGCAACTTTTTAAAATTCCGGAAAATCTCACTAGAGCGTTTCACATAACCAGATGTATCACGGTTCTTTTTATACAATGTATCTGCTATTTGCAGAAGCAGAAAGCAGAACAGGTGGCGAAGACTACCGTCTTGGTATAAGTGCATAATTTCCAGTTGTGGAGAAAGCAAAGACATCACCTGACTCAAGTATTTGACTCTTTCCGCATCAAGTGAAAATATAGGAAGCTGATAATTACCAATATATTGTGATACTTGATTGTATAACAATTGTCCGGCAGACAAAGTATCAAAGTAGTCAGGGACAATATAAAGGCAAGAGCAGAAAAAGTCTGTGCTTCTTTCGGATAAAACCCCTCGAACACTTGGCGTCAGAACTAATAAATCATTAGCAGAAAGTGTATAGCGATGATAGATATCAGAAACAGAAGCTGTTCCGTTTGTGACGAGTAAAAAAAAGAAACCTTTCTCCATTACGATATCACCAAAATCCATAAAGGAGCCTTTAACATGCCGATAACATGAATCTGTACATTTCAAACCCAAAGAATCTGCAATTTCTGTAAATAGGATATCCATAAGCTCAATTTTATATACAAAAATATATTTTTGTTTCGTTTTTGACTAACATAGGTTATCTTTTTCCAAACTCAAAATGAAAAATAACTTGAACTTTGCATCAACTTAATTCAAAAGAATAGCTTATGAACAAATACACTATCAGACGTTACCTGCTTTTTATTATCTCGCTTTTTATCAATGCATTTGGTATTGCCTTTATCACCAAGGCATTTTTAGGAACATCTCCCATCACCAGTGTTACTTATGTTCTGAGTATGTTTACTCCTTTCACTATGGGAATATGGACCATTTTGCTAAATCTGTTATTTGTCATACTTGAGCTTTTTTTTATGACACGCAAGGATTTGAAATCCGACTGGAAAATGTATCTACTTCAGATTCCCATAGCATGTTGCTTTGGATTGTTTATTGATTTTTCCATGTTTATGCTCTCCTGGCTTAATCCGTCAACCTATGTCACACAAATAATCGGACTTATAGTTGGCTGTATAATTTTAGCCATCGGAATAGCTTTAGAAGTAAAAGCCAATGTAGCTATGATGGCTGGAGAATATCTTGTAAATGTCATTACTCGTCGGTTTCATAAAGAATTTGGATATGTGAAGCTAGGGCTGGATGTAACCTTGCTTCTGACAGCTTGTATCCTATCACTCCTCTTTATGTCTGGAATACATGGTGTGCGGGAAGGTACAGTTGTCGCAGCATTGGCCGTTGGTCCTATCGTACATTTTATAAGTCCATATTATCATATATTCGATCGATGGATAACTTATCCTACTCAGCAAATAGAACAGACATCACGATCCGGCAATAATATTGTCATCACCATTGCCCGAGAATTCGGAAGTGGAGGACATTTATTGGGCAAAATGCTGTCCAAAGAGCTTGGTATACATCTATACGACAAAGAATTTATCAATATGGCAGCAAAGGAAAGTGGTATAGACGAGCAATATATCATAAAAAACGAACAATCGATTCCTTCTTTTTGGTTGAAATGTATTCTCTCAAAAAACAGCGAACGTCCATTGGAAGATAGCCTTTCCGCTGATGATGTACTATTTTTGGCAGAAAGTCGCATAGTACAGAAACTAGCCGCAAAGGAATCTTGTATTATTATTGGCAGATGTGCTGATTTCGTATTGAAGGACTATCCGAACATTATAAAAATATTCTGTTATTCAGATTTCCAAAGCGCACTTAGCCGCTGTGTCACCCAATATGGTATTGCCCGAGAACAGGCAGAAGAAGCAATTCATCGGATCAATCGCAACCGCATCCATCATTATGAATATTACACAGGCAAGAAATGGGGCGATCCGCACCATTACAACTTAATGCTCAATACAGGAAGCATTAAACTTGAAACTGCCTGCAGACTGATTGGCGAAATTTACCGCGATATGAACAAATGATTTCTCAAAACTATTACGATATCCATAAGAAGTTTTTTATCAAAATGATATTACTCCATATTTTACTTTAAGTTTGGATACAGCAGATTATATATAATCAAAATGTCAATTTACCCCCTGTAAAAACCGCTTTATTTGTATCGGAATACAGCAATGCTTAAAAAACAAGGCTTTTTCAAGCTTAGGGAATATCCAAAAAGAAAGAGATTTTACTAAAATAGCAGTCTTTTCTATTTGATATTGTAGTATAATATTTCCATATATCCATTTTAAAGATATTCTTGATACATTTTCACACTTTTAAAAAGAGGTGATTTTTCATCCGAAAACGTCTTTTTACAGATTAAAATCTCTATGAATTCGTGTTTTAAGTCCTCTTTTTTACATGATTAGTACCGAAAGCAAACGCGACTAGTAGCGTAAGCCTACGATACAAGTCGCATCGGGCATCGATACTTGTATCGGAAGGCGATGTGACGAGGTAAAAAAGAGGGATATATAATACTATTATTTGTGTTGTAAAGCATAAAATAAGGTCGTTTTACTAGTCTTTGGAGGCAATTATCACCATCAAACCCACCCTTTCTTTTCAAAATACGAGTTAGCCCAAATGTTGAAACCGGCGAATTATGACAATTAAATAAAGAATTTTCAAACAAAATGATAAATCATATACTCCTCTTTTATACAATTCCATCCCTTTAAAAAAGAAAGCCCTACCGGTACATAACCGGCAAGGCTTTTTATGGAGAAAAAATTTAATCATCAGAACGGAACCTCGGGGATGGGTCCGCCAAACGGATTTTCCTGAGGAATCATATCTACCGGAGGAGGAGGCACACTGCCCTGTCCGCCTCCACTGTTCATCTTGGAGCGGAGTACCGGAGCTGCTGCGTTTTCTCCGGGCATCGGCACAATCATCTCGTCGTCCGGATTCTGGAAACGTGCATATTCTCCGCGGAAGCGCAGCAACACATCGCCCACCGCACCGTTACGGTGTTTGGCTATGATAATCTCGGCCATACCGCGCAAATCGTTTCCACGTTCGTCAGTATATATCTTGTAGTATTCCGGGCGGTGAATGAAGCATACCATATCGGCATCCTGCTCGATGGCTCCCGATTCACGAAGGTCGCTCAGCTGCGGACGTTTTCCGTCTATACCTTCACGGTTTTCTACACCACGGTTCAACTGACTCAGAGCAATAATCGGAATGTTCAACTCCTTGGCAAGTCCTTTCAACGAACGCGAAATGGTGCTGACTTCTTCCTGACGGCTACCGAAAGACATTCCGCTGGCATTCATCAGCTGGAGGTAGTCGATGATGATAATCTTCACCCCATGTTCGCGCACCAGACGGCGTGCCTTTGTACGAAGTTCGAACACGGAAAGAGAAGGCGTATCGTCGACGTACAACGGTGCGTCGTACAATTCCTTTATCTTATAGTCGAGCTGTCCCCACTCGTAAGGTGCAAGCTGTCCGCTCTTGATTTTTTCGCCCGGGATTTCGCAAACGTTTACTATCAGACGGTTGACCAGCTGCACGTTGCTCATTTCAAGCGAGAACAGAGCTACGGGCACCTGATTGTTGACCGCCATATTCTTGGCCATGGAAAGAACGAAAGCCGTCTTACCCATCGCCGGACGTGCCGCGATAATGATAAGATCGGAGTTCTGCCAGCCGGAAGTCATCTTATCCAGCTGATGGAAACCGCTGGACAATCCGCTCAAACCGTCGGTACGTGCTGCCGCTTTCTGAAGCATTTCATACGCCTCCTGGATGACAGGATTAATCTGCGTATAATCCTTCTTCATGTTCTGCTGGGAAATCTCGAAGAGCTTGCCTTCGGCTTCCTGCATCAGGTCGTCTACATCCTGCGTTTCGTCGAATGCCTTGGTCTGTATATTGCTGGTAAAGGAAATCAGTTCACGAGCCAGAAACTTTTGCGCGATGATACGGGCATGATACTCGATATGTGCCGACGATGCGACCTTTCCACTCAGCTGGGTTACATAGAAAGCACCTCCCACCTCGTCCAGATCGCCCCTGGTGCGGAGCTGTTCGGTTACGGTAAGAATATCGATAGGCTTCTGCTGGATAGCCAGGTCGGTAATGGCTGCATAAATCAGCTGATGGCGGTGTTCGTAAAAAGACTCCGGACGGAGTATCTCACTCACCAGCGAATAGGCGTCTTTCTCAATCATCAATGCACCCAGCACCGCTTCTTCCAGTTCGGGAGCCTGCGGCTGGAGATGCCCATATTCGTCTACAGGCTTCGTTTTTGTAGCCTTTGGGACGCGTGTCGTTCTTCTCGTTTCTGCCATTTAGGGTATTTTTTATTAAATAGGGGCACAAAGATACATACTTTTACCAAAGTGAAGTAAAAAAGACCACGATAAAATAAGCGCAAAGTATCACTTTCAGTATCGTTCCGAACAGGAATCCCAGGAGCGAACCGATACCCGATTTCAAGGCTACAGACAATCCTTTGTCCCCCAGTAGTTCTCCAATCATCGCTCCGAGAAATGGGCCGAGCAGAAGCCCGTAAGGCAGGAAAAACAGTCCGATGATGGATCCGGCAAAAGCACCCCAGCTCCCCCATTTGGTACCACCGCTATATTTGCTGCCCCATATCGGAATAAGATAGTCGAGCAGAAGTGAGAGTGCAACCAGTCCCAGCCAGACGAGCAACTGGGAAGTAGAGAACTGAACCCGGTCTGTAAAATGCAATAACAACAAACCTACATACGAAACCGGAGGGCCGGGCAAGGCCGGAAGCACACATCCCAGAAAGCCTGTCAGCAGACAGATTATACTTAATACAATTAAAATAATATCCATAATTTAAGTATTTCATTAAATGGTTGATACGCAAAGTTACAGAGAATTTTAAACACAAAAAAGAGTTAATTCAAAACTTTATCGTATATTTGAACAACCTAAAAATACTATAATTATGATTACATTTTCTAATGCAAAGATAAATCTCGGACTTCATATTGTAGAAAAACGTCCGGATGGTTACCACAATCTGGAAACAGTTTTCTATCCTATAAACCTGCAAGATGCACTCGAAGTAAAAGTGCTTGAAAATAGTGAACAGCCTTACAAACTTCATGTCAGCGGTACTGCCATTGAAGGTAATGCGGAAGACAATCTTGTCGTGAAAGCCTATCAGATGCTGAAGGCCGACTTTCCGATGCCGCCGATAGATATTCATCTGTTCAAACACATCCCTACCGGTGCCGGTTTAGGGGGTGGCTCGGCCGATTGTGCCTTCATGTTGAAATTGCTGAATGAAAAGTTCAATTTGAACCTGACCGCTGAAGCATTGGAAACATACGCAGCCCGACTGGGTGCCGATTGTGCTTTCTTTGTCCGTAATACTCCTGTTTTCGCATCGGGTATCGGAAATGTATTCGAACCCATTGACCTTTCCTTGAAAGGATATCACATCGTGCTTATAAAACCGGATATCCATGTGTCTACGAAAGATGCCTATGCAGGTGTTACTCCAAAACGTCCGGAGGTTTCGTTGAAAGAGGTAATCCGTCAGCCTTTGGAAACATGGAAAGAATGTCTGAAAAACGATTTTGAAAGCAGCATATTCACACGTTTTCCGGAGATTGCAGCCATCAAGGATAAACTCTATGACCTGGGAGCTGTGTATGCTGCCATGAGCGGTTCCGGCTCTGCCGTATATGGTATTTTCAAGAACCCGATAGAAAACGTAGACGAAAAATTCGGAGGTTGCTTCTGTCGTCAGCGCGAATTGTAATCACAATGGAGTGTACTGATAAAATCCATTTCTTTGCGACAGATGTGTTGCCTGCCCCACCCGAAGAATTCACTTATCCGTTTCATTATACCCCTCACCCTCTCACCGAACTTGCCGCACAAGAGGTAGAACGCTATTTGGAAACACAGTCCGAATGGCAGGAAGAACTGAAAAAAGGGAAAATGTTCGGGGTACTGATAGTCCGTACCCCTGAAGGCAGAACGGGATATTTGGCGGCTTTTTCGGGTAATCTGGCAGGACAGAATCTGCATGATTTCTTTGTGCCTCCGGTGTACGATTTGCTATGTTCGGACGGAGTTTTCCGAAAAGGCGAGCAGCGTATTTCGGATATCAACGCACGTATCCGGCAGATAGAAGCAAGTGATGAATATCGAATCTGCCGCCGGCAAGTGGAAGAAGTGCAGGCATCTGCCACCGCACAACTTGCTGCTGCCAAACAAGCCTTGAAAGAGGCAAAGGCCATCCGACAGGCAAAACGGAATACTGTACTTGATGAAGCGGAACTGGAAGCGCTGGTCCGGGAAAGCCAGTTCCAGAAAGCAGAGTTAAAACGCCTGGAAAGACGATTGAAGCAGGAAGTAGAGGAAAAGACAAGGGTTCTGAACAATATTGAACAAACGATAGCAGTTTTGAAGGAAGAACGCAAGAAATCTTCGGCTGAGCTTCAACGCTGGATATTCGGGCAGTTTCAGATGCTGAATGCAAATGGGGAGAAAAAAGATTTGTGTGAAATTTTCAAAGATACCCCACAGGGTACACCTCCCGCCGGTGCAGGAGAATGTGCCTTGCCCAAGCTCTTGCAATATGCTTACCAGAACCACTTGCATCCGCTTGCTATGGGAGAATTCTGGTGGGGTATGTCACCCAAAGACGAGATACGGCATCACGGACATTTCTATCCTTCGTGTAAAGGAAAATGCGAACCGATACTGAAGCACATGTTAGTAGGGCTGAAAGTGGAAAAGAATCCGCTCGACGAGAATATACATAGCCAGACTCCACTGGATATTGTGTATGAGGACGAATGGATAATTGTGGTAAACAAACCTGCCGGCATGCTTTCTGTTCCGGGCAAGAATGATTTGGACTCCGTCAGCCAGCGGTTAAGCGAATATCTTCCCCATGCTACCGGTCCGCTCATTGTGCATCGGCTCGATATGGCTACATCGGGATTGCTGCTCGCGGCTAAAAGCAAGGAAATACACCAGCAATTGCAGGCTTTATTTGAGACACGTAATATCCACAAACGATATACAGCCATACTGGACGGTATACTTCCTCTTGATGAGGGCGTAATTGATTTACCTCTTTGTCTGAATCCATTGGACCGCCCCCGGCAGATGGTAGATTATACGTATGGGAAGCCTGCCATCACACGGTATAAGGTAAACAAGAGAGAAAACGGGAAAACTTACGTTGATTTCTTTCCACAAACCGGACGTACCCATCAGTTACGGGTACATTCGGCACATCCTCTGGGCTTGAATTGCCCGATTACCGGGGACGAACTGTATGGACGAAAATCGGCGAGATTGTATCTGCATGCGGCCGAATTATCGTTCGTACACCCTGTGACGGGTAAACTTCTTACCATTCAGAAAGAAGCTGATTTCCCTCCTTTTCCCTCCAGTGATTTTTCATCCCAATTGTCATAAAAAATCCTGATAGTGTAACAGAGCATTACGCTATCAGGATTTTTATCATTCTATTCCATTACCTTCTCATGATACGTCTGAAATCGTCTACAATCTGACGTCCCATATTGACTCGGGTACTATCCACTTTACGGATTTCTACCGGAGTAACAGCATCCTTGTACTTGGCTTTTCCTATCTTGAATTTCATTTTATCCATGTTTCCGGTAATGGTCACTCCGGCCTTGAATGGGAGCGGAGATTTCAATATCGATATATGATAATTAAAGTTCATATCAAGATCTTGTGTACCTCCTACGGCCGCCTTATACCGGTCTATCTGTACAAGGAAAGGATATACGGTAACATATCCGTCTTTTACTGTAATATTTACTGCAATACTATCGAATACATTCTTTTCCTTATTCTTGAACATCAGTTTTTTGGAAATCTCTGCAAATGTTTCTCCATCCATCAGCACAAGGCTGTCACCCTTGATGTGAATAGCGGAACGGAGACTCGGAATCCTGACATTTAAGTTTGAATCGAGTACGGCTTCGGCCGCCGCATCAAAATCGACAACTCCTTTGAAAGAACGGAGCATCGGCACAATGGTATCCAAAGAAGGAACAAAATCGATCAGTTTACTGACATCCACATCACGCAATTTAAAGTCGAATCCGGCATATCCTCTTTTCTTTTCTTTGGCACGATATACCAAGGTCGCATTCATCTGGGCATCCATACCACGCATGCTGACTTCCTTCAGATGGACAGCCTGATTACGAATATCGATATCGCCCTGTACATTTTCGAATGCCATGCTATCGTATTTTACTTTATCAAGCTTCACATTCAGTTCGAAATCAATATTTTCAGGAATCACAAACAACTGAATGCTGGAGTCTACTGTATCATTTTCTACCTGAAGCGTATCTTCCGGGAAATTTAATGAATTGATGAGCTGGTTACAATCCATATTTCGCGATGCTATACTCAATTTGGCATGTATGGTTTTATTCTTTTTCAACGATTCATACAAATTGTATACAGCCCCACTTGCCGTCAGATTGGAACGTCCTATACGCATATTAGCCTTACGCAACGTTATCGCCCTATCACCGACTGTAACCGCGGTTTTACGCATCCGGATAGGCAAAGCAAACTCCGGTGTGGATACAAACAAACGGTTGAATCCGATAATTCCTTTCGGTGCCCAAAGTGAATCGCGGAGTTTCTCGGCTTTAATGGCAAATCCAGCCTTGTCCATTCCCATCTTCATGGCTCCCAAGCGGCAGAATAAAGTATCCGATTCCAAATTAAGTCCTATTTTAGGCATGGCCGGATTCAATTCTCCGGGCTGTAAGCGAAGAGTAGACTTTGCTTTACGACAGAAAACCTTAATGGAATCTCCCATTACTGCTTTCAACTGGTTCATATCCAACTTACATTCCATATCCACAATGCGTGTGGTATCTTGCGGATTAGTCGATTTTACGGTGGCCGTCAGCTTTTTTAATTCAGAAGAAATATTGTTGGAATTCAAAACCATCTTTGTTACCTCGATACGTGCAGCCAGATTATCCTTTCCTATAAATGCAAGTTTTGCATCGCTGGTAAATTCAAAATTCCGGCTTGTATCACGCAAGGCGAGTCCCGTCATATTCAGTTTACCTCCAATCTTTATACGGCCCAAATCCTGACGAAGGATGGACGACAAACGACACTTCAGACGTAAGTCGGCATCGACTTTTCCTTCAATGGTAACTCCCTCCTGCAAAGGAAAAGTTTGAGCAAGGGCAGTCATATCAATGGTAGAACGGGTGTTCAATGTAATATCCGGATCACCCAGCAAATCCTGTATTTTTGCATCGGCAAGGATATCGGTGTGAGCTCCCTGAAAATGAAAAATCTTCAAATCGGCAAAAGAAGGAGTCTTTTTTGTCAAATCTATTGCCCCATAAAAATCAGCCGTCAGATTATCTATTCCATAGGGCAGCTTGTCGTATTTGGCAGAGGCATCCTTTATCTGTGCCTTTATTGTAACCAAAGGAGTCTGCTCTTTGCCATAAAATCCTTTTATATCTCCTTCCAGCAAAACCTCTCCTTTCGCAGTCATTTCTTCCCGTTTCAAGACACTTTCCGGTATCATATCAAACACTGTCTTTAAAGAAGGAGCATGGAGGCCATAATGCACATTTACATCAATTGCCCTCTGAACCGTATCCCTTTTCAACGTACCCGATAAATCGAGTGCGACTCCATTTACGGTCAATCCTGCTTTTTTTACCGTCAAAGTACGGATGGCTCTATTCAATTCAAGATCTGCCTGAAGCTTAGTAGCGACTTTATTGACCAGCAACTGTCCGTCTTGCCAGAATAAGATATTGTCGTTACTGAACTCCATGTCCAAAGCTGAATAACCTTTTTTTAAGGAAGCACTCAACTTGAGATTCGCATTGGTCAGACGAGTATAAACACGTGTATCACGGTCGTCGAAGATTACATTAGCTTGTTTCAGAGAAATACGTCTGATGTTAATTTCATCGGCTATCGGTCCGGACGATTTGGATAGCGTATCGGCAGATACTGTATTCATGATATCCCAATTCGCAATGCCATCTTTCCCTTTATAAGCATATATTGAAGCGCCTTTCAATCCCAGATAATGCAGGTTTATCTTATTATTCAACAAATAATCAATCGGTTTTACTACCACTACACACTTGTCGAAGGTTATCAAAGAGTCTGTCTTTTGCCAAAGTGTATCTCGTATGCTCTTAGACACTAATGTCCCCTCCGTAAGTTTTAGTCCGAAACGCGGGAAAGTAGAAAAAAATGTAAGCTCTACCCTCTTCATATCCAACTTGGCATTCAGAGTCTGATTGGCAGTACGCAATACGATTGGAGTCAGTTTTTCCGGAGTGAAAAACCAATTCACAGCTACCGTAATAAGTAGCACGATAACAAGCAGTAATGTTCCTAAGGAAATACTGGTTACCTTGACTATCTTTTTCATTCTTTTGTTCATATTCTTTACTTTACTTAAACGCTTATGCAAAGATAAAAAAAGGCGAGTGCAGAGGCAAACAGAAAACCAAGTTTTCAAATTTGATCTATGCTAAGCCGACTCCTATCTTCTGAAAATATAGTGAAAGGCGAGTACAATATCAAGCCATAAACTTGCTTTTGAGCAAAGAAAATACTAAACTTCACCCTCTCATATCTAAAGATAACAATACAAAAAAACATTTTTTATAAGTTAAATGTTTTACTTTGTAAATGAAACAATATAAACTTTATCTCACATGGACGAATTGACACTTACTACCCCTACCCTTCTGTTCTCGGCTGTATCTTTAATTCTATTGGCCTATACTAACCGTTTCCTTTCTTATGCACAACTGGTCCGGACTTTAAAGGAACAATATGTACAACAACATTCGGAGGTAACCGCGGCACAAATCGATAACTTACGTAAGCGCTTGTATCTGACAAGAGCCATGCAAGTTCTGGGCATATCCAGTTTGTTCTTTTGCGTGATATCCATGTTCCTTATTTATATTAATCTACACGAACTCTCTGTTTATATTTTCGGACTTGCCTTACTCCTGCTGATAGCATCCTTAGGTATATCCATATGGGAAATACACATATCTGTAAAAGCATTGGAAATACATTTGAAAGATATGGAAAAGTAAAAAGACAATCGACTTATGATGTGTTAATAATATAAATTGGATTCTATTTATACCTGTTTTTCAGAATAAATGCACATAAATACATCTTTTTATTATATATTTGTCTCAATAGCAAATATTATTTAAATAAACAATGATACAAATCATCCGATTGGACGGTATAGACAAAAAACTCTATCCACTGATAGGACCACTTGTTATGAATCCTGAAGTGTTGCGCTTCAACAATAATTATCCATTTAAAACAGGGGAACAATACAAATGGTATATTGCGGTATCACAGAAGGAGATTTTAGGATTTATTCCTGTGGAATACCGGAAACAGGAATGGATAATTAATAATTATTACGCCTGTCCGGACAAAGAAAATGAAATACTTTCAACATTAGTTAAAGCGGTAATCAAAGAATGGGAGCAGGAAAGTTCCATTTCTCTGTCTGCCGTAGTACAAACCAGACATTTGACAATATTTACGGAAGAAGATTTTGAAATAACTAAAAATTGGAAAATCTATTGCAAAATGAAAAAACAAATATGATTACTCATGTAAACGACAAGAAAAATGTATACGAATTAGCTCAAGAACGTTTAGATATCATCTTCAAGGAGTTCGATAACATCTATATATCCTTCTCCGGAGGAAAAGACAGTGGGGTTTTACTGAATCTTTGCTTGGATTATATGCGAAAACATCAAATTAAGCGTAAGATAGGTCTTTTCCATATGGATTATGAGGTACAATATAAAATGACTATCGAATATATAGACCGCATCATTGAACAAAATAAAGATTTACTGGAGGTGTATCGTGTTTGTCTGCCTTTCCGGGTTGCGACTTGTACTTCCATGTATCAGTCATTTTGGAGACCTTGGGAGGCAGAGAAAAAAGAGTTATGGGTACGCTCCATGCCCAAAGGAGCCATGACAATAAACGATTTTCCTGATTTTAATCCGCAATGGTGGGATTATGATTTCCAGCTATATTTTACCCAATGGCTACATCGGAAAAAAGAAGCTACACGTACCTGTTGCCTTGTAGGTATACGAACGCAAGAAAGTTTCAACCGTTGGAGATGTATCTTTCAAAATCCGAAAACGATCTTGTATCATAAATATATATGGACCTGTAAACTACAGAACGATGTATACAATGCTTATCCCATCTATGATTGGAAAACGACAGATATTTGGGTAGCGAATGGAAAGTTTAAATGGGATTATAACAACCTTTATAATCTGTACTACAAAGCTGGAGTTAGTTTGGAAAGACAACGTGTAGCCAGTCCCTTTATCGGTGAAGCGATTGAAAGCCTGGCTTTATATAAAGCTATCGATCCGGATACATGGGGAAAAATGATTGGCCGTATTAATGGGGTAAATTTCTCAAGTATTTATGGAAGCACACATGCTATGGCTCGACAAAAAATCAAACTTCCCGAAGGTTATACATGGAAAAAATTCATGTATTTCCTTCTTTCTACATTACCAGAAAAAACAAGAAACGGATATTTAAGAAGACTTGATGTAAGTATTAGGTTCTGGAGAACAAAGGGAGGATGTTTGGATGATGAAGTTATCCAGAAGCTGATTGATGCGAAAATCCCCATTGAAGTCGGAGATAAAAGTAATTATCGTACACATAAACATCCTGTACGCATGGAGTATCAAGATGATATTGATATTCCGGAATTCAGAGAACTTCCATCTTATAAACGCATGTGTATCTGTATACTACGAAACGATCATGCATGTAAATATATGGGATTCTCACCCACGAAGGAAGAAATCAGCAGAAAAAACAGAATAATGGAAACATATAAAAATATATGGAGATAAAAGACGAATATAAGAGTCCGGTTTACAATGTACGAGCGATACCGGTAGACAAAGTGGTTGCCAATGATTATAACCCCAATGTAGTGGCTCCCCCAGAAATGAAACTACTTGAACTATCAATATGGGAAGATGGTTTTACAATGCCATGTGTTTGTTATTATGACAAAGAAAATGATAAATATATTTTAGTCGATGGGTTTCACAGATATACGGTATTGAAGACCTCACAACGAATTTATGAAAGGGAAAGAGGATTATTGCCGGTCGTAGTTATCGAAAAAGATTTATCAAACCGTATGGGATCTACTATTCGTCACAATCGGGCACGAGGTACACATAATATTGAATTAATGTCGCATATTGTGGCAGAATTAGATAAAGCCGGTATGTCCGACCAATGGATAATGAAACACATTGGTATGGATAGGGATGAATTACTCCGACTGAAACAAATATCCGGATTGGCTGAATTGTTTGCCGATAAGGATTTCAGTATACCTCAACCCAAACCACAATACATTACATCTGAGTTGGAAGAATAACTACTCTTCCAACTTCTGCTTAATATGTTCCAACAAGATAAGGCAACCTTGCATTTTAGGATTGTCATGGCAAACTTTTGCCTGATTCAATAATCGAAGTACAGTTTCTTTTAAATTCGGAATGTAAGTCGCCTTATCTACCTGCATTGACTCTGGCAGGTTTTGAGTTTCGAACCAAGCTTGCAGTTCCTTGAATTCGTCTTTTGTATAAAAGTTCTTTTTATTTTCCATATAGCATTCAATTAAAATGGATATCCTACCGCGAAGTGGAATGCAAAATCTCTTTTAAAATTGGGAGACACAATCGGATAACGATCTTTTCCTGTATACATCGGATTGATGGCTTTCATACCACCATCAAATCGTAAAATCAAAAAATCAAGATCAAAACGTATACCCAGACCGTAAGCAACAGCCAATTGTTTATAGAATTTGTTAAACCGGAACAATCCTTCTGTCTTAATACCCTGACTACGTATATTCCATATATTCCCTGCATCTACAAACAAAGCACCGTTCAGTTTCCAGAAAAGATAGGTACGATACTCCAAATTCAAATCAAGTTTTATATCACCGGTATGATTGACATAATCAATACTATTTCCATCACCCCGATATGAGCCTGGACCTAACGAACGCACCCTCCATCCACGTACACTATTGGCTCCACCGGAAAAATAAAGTTTTTCGAACGGAAGACTCTTTGAGTTACCATATGGATAAGCAACTCCTACCCCTAAATGAAATACCAATGAATTCCGGTCATCTATCATAAAATTCTTGGCAAAATCAAAATCGGCCTTTACATATTGGGCAAAATCTATGTTTGCTAATTGAAAGGCTTCTCCTTCCTTAGGATGTTTATTAATTAATTTTGAGAAACCATATAACAGATTACCCGCTTCTTCGATATTGAAACGAATTGAATAAGAATTACGCTGTGAAGTTTTCAGCGATGTAGCCCCAGCACTGTTATAAGTATAAGTATATCCCAAACGTACGATAAACAAATCTTCATAACTATACCTTAATAAAGGGTTAACTTTATCCATGTTGTCTAAATATGCATTGAAAGCAGCCGATGTATAAGGCATGTAGATATAGTTGATGTCCAACAAATCAAAACGATGTGTTGCTTTCTGCCGTTTTGTCCATCGGTAACTCCACGATGCGGCGGCCAAAGTGCGTTCAAACTCCGGACGAATCTGCCAATTATATTTTACATTGACCTCAGAAGTAGCTTTAATGCGCCGTTTGAAATCAGAAGACAAAAAAGGAAACATAAATTCAGGAAAATTCAAACTACTCTCCACCCCATACTCCATATAGTTACTGTTCGTATACCCCTCCAAACCAGTAACTGCTTCGTAAGCACCTCTCAACTTTATTGTAAAAGTTTCCGATCCTTTGAATAGATTACGATGAGTATAAGATACAGAAGCCGCAGCCCCCAAATCGCCAGCCGAGTTTGTTCCTTCTATCTCAAAAGACAACGATTTGTTTTTGTTCTTCGACAATGAAATATATGCATCCAGATAAGTCGAATCGTTTTGCATGATTTCTTCAAAGCGGATATTGGAATATTTCAATATATGTAATCTGCTTAAAGCCGAATAGGTATTCTGCACATCTCGGTTTCGATACAACTTACCGGTATTCAAATAATTATAATCTGTCAACACACGTGGACGTAAAAAAAGTTTATCCTTATAATATAAGTTTACTCCACCAGAACAGATTGAATCTAAACCTTTAAGTTCATTTTTTGACAATGTAGCAAAATCCGCGTCCAACAAATAGTACACTTTACGAATTGTATATTGAGGATGTTTTTCCTGCTTATTTTTTTCTTTCGACTGAAAAGGTTGTAATTTCATTGTCAATCCGACTTTATATGTATTCAGCATAGTATCTGCCTGAAATACAATATAGTCTTTATTGAACCGAAAATATCCTCTATTTTGTAAAAGTTGAGTAATACGTTGACGTTCCTCATCAAGGCGATTTACATCAAAACGCATTCCAGGATAAAGTTGGCTTCGAGTAGAATCCGCCTCCAGATAATCCCGGACTTTTCCATCGAATATATCATATGTGATTTGGTCTACTATATAAGGTTCTCCCGAACGAATCATATAATAAACCTTGATTTTATTCCCATCAGTTTCTTCTTTTAAGTCGACCTGTGCTCCCATATATCCCATATTTTGTACGGCCTTTTGGATTTCAGCACGACTTTCTTCAGCAGCCTCTCTACTATATATTACCGGTGCTTCTCCTATTCTTTTAAGAAAACGGTTTACCCATTTGGTTGAATCTTTTCCCGAAGCACTGTACATATACATTGGAAATTTAAAAAGGCTGAACCATTTAGCATTAGGATGCTGACGGACATAAATATTCATTTGAGAAGGCTTTACTTCTTTATTGTCCGATTCTATCTTAAAATCATTAAGTAAATATTGATTTTCCGGAATAAATTTGCTGACAGAGCACCCTACACAAGAAAGAGAGAGCATAGAAATTGTAATATATCGACAGACAGTTTTCTTCATACAAATGTAGTAGTGTTATGCAAATTTATTTGCAAATATAGGGAATAATAAAAAAAACTTCTTAGCTTTGCTTCTAATATTTGTTATTTTCACGCGTTAACAAACATGCTCAGCAAAAATAAAATCAAGTATATCCGTTCATTAGAACTTAAGAAAAATCGAAAAGAAGCACAAGCTTTTTTAGCAGAAGGACATAAACTCGTAGGCGATTTACTCAGCCATTTCCCATGTCTGTTAATTGTAGCAACCTCCCGATGGCTACAGAATCATGCTGAAATACAAGCAGAAGAAATTATAGAAGTAACAGAAGAGGAGTTAGCACGTGCCAGTCTGCTCAAAGCACCACAAGAGGTGCTGGGTGTATTCAAGCAGCCCCAATATTTATTCAACCCTAATATTGCCAAGGAACAGCTTTGTCTGGCACTGGACGATGTACAAGACCCGGGAAATCTTGGGACGATTGTCCGCATTGCCGATTGGTTTGGTATCAAACATATTTTTTGTTCTACTGGTACAGCTGATATTTATAACCCCAAAACTGTACAAGCTACCATGGGAGCAATAGCACGTGTTAAACTACATTACTGCAATTTATCGGAAGTACTTGGCTCATTGACCGATATTCCCGTATTTGGCACTTTTTTAGATGGTGAAAATATTTACACACAAGAATTGAGCAATCATGGAATCATCGTGATGGGAAATGAAGGTAAAGGGATTAGTCCAAACGTTTCACGGTTTGTCAACAGCAAACTGCTGATTCCTAATTTTCCACAAGGATGTGAAACCAGTGAGTCTCTGAATGTAGCTGTAGCTACGGCTATTACCTGCTCCGAATTCAGACGGCGTACCCTTAATCCTTAACTATAAAGAGAGACGAATCAGTCAATATGGATATAAACCTGATAACGCGTATCTGCAAATACGGAAGTCAATGACAGATATCCTCGGCAGATTCGTCCCTCTTTCATGCACAAAGGATATTGCTCCATCATCTTCTGATGCTTCTCCAGAGCAAGTCCGTCGGCTGTATAATGCTCTACAATATAACGTCCATGTGCGGAAGGATGCACATAGCGGTCGAAGATAATTCTTGATATCACTCCCATATTCATACGTAAATTTATCTCTACACAAGGGTAAATCAGATATTTATCATCTTCATTACAAATCATCATGTCTACCCCTAAATAACCTTTATAATCTTTACCTAATAATGTAAAGAGTGTTTCCATCAGTTTTTGTTGCACAATCTGTAAAACAGATTGTGGAAGATATGCAGTCAGCCGCCTTTCTATCTCTTCATTCGAAAGCAAAAGATTTTCTTTATAATTCCCGTGCGTATCCGTTTCGAAAAGAGAATAACCGGCAAATGAAATTTCAGAATCTACATAAAACTCCATTGCAAAATCCACCACCTTATTATAATAAGGTTCTGCAACGATAGTCCCCTGTGTGCGAATAATCCGAGATATCCATCCTTCCACAGAATCACTCCAATTATCCAAAGACACATGAGCTAACCCCCTTCCGCTTCCCGACCAAGGTGCCTTCAACACCGTTTTCCCATTTTCTTTAATGAAAAATTTAACGTCTTCTATAGAATAACATAACTCCGACTTTCCACATGCATACGGTAAACTAGAAAAATGGGCCAAAATTTCCCGGCACCGTTGCCTGCCGGACAGATAACGAAGTCTTTTTAATTGTTCATCTGTAAGCAGAAATTTTTCTTCCACTCCGGCTCCTCTTAATGCATAAACCAGCGCAGGATTCCAGCCCCATGCTCTATATGGCATAGAAAAGTACTCAGTACACCAATGCACATCAAGCATTATTCCCATTTCCCGACATTGTACTTCCAACTGATCGCCTCGTTGCAGTTTATCCGTTTTTACCCAACTTTCCTTTTCTGCTGCATACCATACCGGAAGAGTTGACAAATCATTAGCCATCCGGATAATTTCGGATGTAGTTTTATAATAAGGTGTAAAATTGGCTAAAGCCATATCATGGTCTGGATTAAACAAGTACAAATGTGCCATAATGTTTATCTGCTACGAAATTATACTGCAAATGTAAAACTATCTGTCATTATATGATTTCAGACAAATGATTTTTTATTCTTTTGCAGAACAGTTGGTCAACTTCTATGCAGAACTTAACTAACTACCTTCCAAAAGTACAAATAAAATACTGCCCTCTCTTTATAAAGACAACAAGTTCGTTTTAAGTTTTCCTGTATTTCTAACAAGATTCAATTAAATATTGCCAACTCCAGTTTGCAATATAACGAAGTATTCGTATATTTGCAACGAAGAAAAAGAAATTCATGGAAGCATTTTACAGAACACACAGTTACCTGATAGAACATACCAATGCTCCGGTACGCCGCGATCTGATGGATCAAATAGATTGGAGTCATCGGCTGATTGGTATAAAAGGCACTCGGGGAGTGGGGAAAACCACCTTTTTGTTACAGTATGCAAAAGAGAAGTTTGGATTGGACCGCTCTTGCCTGTTTGTCAACATGAACAATTTCTATTTCTCACAAGTCAGTTTGGTAGACTTTGCCGGAGAGTTTATAAAACGTGGCGGCAAAGTATTGCTTATTGACCAAGTATTTAAATTGCCAGACTGGAGTCATGCACTTCGTACTTGCTACGAGCGCTACCCACACCTTAAAATCGTATTCACCGGATCATCAGTGATGCGTCTGAAAGAAGAAAACCCCGAACTGAACGGTATTGTAAAATCTTACAATCTGCGTGGCTTTTCATTCCGAGAATTCCTCAATCTTCAGACAGGAAATCATTTTCCTTCTTATACGTTGGAAGAAATTCTGTCCAATCACGAACATATCGTCAAGACCATTCTTCCACACATCAATCCATTGAACTATTTTCAAGATTATATTCATCATGGATTCTATCCTTTTTTTCTTGAAAAAAGGAACTTTTCGGAAAATCTGCTCAAGACCATGAATATGATGATTGAAGTAGATATACTTTTAATAAAACAAATCGAACTGAAATATCTCTCGAAAATTAAAAAGTTACTATATTTGTTGGCAGTAGACGGTCCCGTTGCTCCTAATGTCAGCCAATTGGCTACAGACATACAGACATCGCGTGCCACTATCATGAATTACATGAAGTATCTGGCAGATGCCCGTCTCATCAACATGGTTTATCCGAAAGGTGAAGAGTTCCCTAAAAAGCCTTCTAAGATAATGATGCACAACACCAGTTTGATGTACAGCATCTATCCGGTAAAAGTAGAAGAGCAAGACGTATTGGAAACATTCTTTGTAAATACTTTCTGGAAAGATCATAAAGTAAACAAGGGCGATAAAGGCACATCTTTTTTAGTGGATGGCAATATTCAGTTCCGGGTTTGTGCAGAAAACAGCAAATTAAAGAACAATCCCAATGTATATTATGCCATGCACAAAATGGAATTGGGATACGGAAATCAAATCCCATTGTGGCTATTCGGTTTCCTCTATTAATATAGAAGACAGATTTTATTAACTAATATATAATTAGTAATTGTATGACTAAACAAAAAAAATTCATCACTTGTGATGGTAACCAAGCTGCAGCACATATTTCATATATGTTCTCAGAAGTTGCAGCTATCTATCCTATCACCCCATCTTCTACAATGGCTGAATATGTAGACGAATGGGCTGCTGCAGGCCGTAAGAACATCTTCGGCGAAACTGTTTTGGTTCAGGAAATGCAATCTGAAGGTGGTGCTGCCGGTGCAGTACACGGTTCTCTTCAGGCTGGTGCATTGACAACTACTTATACTGCTTCTCAGGGATTGTTGCTGATGATCCCTAACATGTACAAGATTGCAGGTGAATTCTTGCCTTGTGTATTCCATGTATCAGCTCGTACACTGGCTTCTCATGCTTTGTGTATCTTCGGCGACCATCAGGACGTTATGTCTGCACGTCAGACAGGTTTCGCTATGTTGTGCGAAGGTTCTGTACAGGAAGTTATGGATTTGGCTGGTGTAGCACACTTGTCTACTATCAAATCACGCGTTCCATTTATCAACTTCTTCGATGGTTTCCGTACTTCTCACGAAATCCAGAAGATCGAAATGTTGGAAAATGAAGACTTGGCTCCGCTGGTAGACCAGAAAGCTTTGGCTGAATTCCGTGAACGTGCATTGAGTCCTAACAAACCGGTAGCACGTGGTATGGCAGAAAACCCGGATCACTTCTTCCAGCACAGAGAATCTTGCAATCCTTTCTATGATGCAGTTCCTGCTATCGTAGAAGAATATATGAACGAAATCAACAAGATTACAGGACGTAACTACGGCTTGTTCAACTACTATGGTGCTGAAGACGCTGAACGCGTAATCATCGCTATGGGTTCTGTAACTGAAGCTGCTCGCGAAGCTATCGACCACTTGGTAGCAAACGGCGAAAAAGTCGGTTTGGTATCTGTACACTTGTATCGTCCGTTCTCAGCTAAACACTTCTTGGCTGCTGTTCCTAAGACTGTTAAACGTATCGCAGTTCTTGACCGTACTAAAGAACCGGGAGCAACAGGTGAACCTTTGTTCCTCGATGTAAAAGAATGTTTCTACGGACAGGAAAATGCTCCGGTTATCGTAGGCGGACGTTACGGATTGGGTTCAAAAGACACCACTCCGGCTCAGATCCTTTCTGTATTCGAAAACTTGGCCTTGCCAATGCCGAAAGATCACTTCACTGTAGGTATTGTGGATGATGTAACATTCACTTCACTGCCTCAGAAAGAAGAAATCGCTTTGGGTGGCGAAGGTATGTTCGAAGCTAAATTCTACGGTTTGGGTGCTGACGGTACTGTAGGTGCAAACAAGAACTCTGTCAAGATCATCGGTGACAACACTGATAAATACTGCCAGGCTTACTTCGCATACGACTCTAAGAAATCAGGTGGTTTCACTTGCTCTCACTTGCGTTTCGGTGATCATCCTATCCGTTCAACTTACTTGGTAAACACTCCGAACTTCGTAGCTTGCCACGTACAGGCTTATCTGCACATGTACGATGTAACTCGTGGTTTGCGTAAGAACGGTACTTTCCTGTTGAATACTATCTGGGAAGGTGAAGAACTGGCTAAGAACTTGCCAAACAAGGTTAAGAAATATTTCGCAGAAAACAACATCACTGTTTACTATATCAATGCAACTAAGATTGCTCAGGAAATTGGTTTGGGTAACCGTACCAACACTATCCTGCAGTCTGCATTCTTCCGTATCACAGGTGTAATTCCTGTTAATTTGGCTGTAGAACAGATGAAGAAATTCATCGTGAAGTCTTACGGTAAGAAGGGTGAAGACGTAGTCAACAAGAACTATGCTGCTGTAGACCGTGGTGGTGAATACAAACAATTGACTGTAGATCCAGCATGGGCTAACCTGGAAGTTGAAGCAGCTGCTGCAAACAACGATCCAGCATTCATCAACGAAGTAGTTCGTCCTATCAACGCTCAGGACGGTGACTTGTTGCCAGTATCTGCATTCAAGGGTATCGAAGACGGTACTTGGTATCAGGGTACAGCTAAATACGAAAAACGTGGTGTAGCTGCATTCGTTCCAGAATGGAACCCTGAAACTTGTATCCAGTGTAACAAGTGTGCATACGTTTGTCCTCACGCTGCTATCCGTCCATTCGTATTGGATGCTAACGAACAGGCTGGTGCAAACTTCACAACACTGAAAGCTGTTGGTAAACAGTTTGACGGTATGACATTCCGCGTACAGGTAGACGTTATGGACTGCTTGGGTTGCGGTAACTGTGCTGACGTATGTCCGGGCAACCCGAAGAAGGGTGGCAAGGCTTTGACTATGAAGCCGCTTGAAACTCAGTTGGCTGAAGCTGCTAACTGGACTTACTGCGCTGAAAACGTGAAGTCTAAACAGCACTTGGTAGACATCAAGGCTAACGTGAAGAACTCTCAGTTCGCTCAGCCATTGTTTGAGTTCTCTGGAGCTTGCTCTGGTTGTGGTGAAACTCCATACGTTAAACTGATTTCTCAGTTATTCGGTGACCGTGAAATGGTTGCTAACGCTACCGGATGTTCTTCTATCTACTCTGGTTCAGTTCCTTCAACTCCTTACACAACAAACGAAAAAGGTCAGGGTCCTGCTTGGGCTAACTCATTGTTCGAAGACTTCTGCGAATTCGGTTTGGGTATGGAATTGGCTAACAAGAAACTGCGCAACCGTCTGGAAGAAGCCATGAAAGCTACTATCGCTGCAGAAGGCACTCCAGCAGAATACAAAGAAGCATTCCAGGAATGGATTGATGGCCGCAACGATGCAGACAAGAGTAAAGCTGCTGCTGAAAAGATCATCCCAATGGTAGAAGCTGCAAAAGACAAATGCTCTTACTGCGCTACTATCGCTGAATTTAAAGACTATCTGGTAAAACGTTCACAGTGGATTATCGGTGGTGACGGTGCTTCTTACGATATCGGTTACGGTGGTTTGGATCACGTTATCGCTTCTGGTGAAGATGTAAACATCTTGGTATTGGATACTGAAGTTTACTCTAACACTGGTGGTCAGTCATCTAAGGCTACTCCTCTGGGTGCTATCGCTAAATTTGCTGCTTCTGGTAAACGTGTACGTAAGAAAGACTTGGGTATGATTGCTACTACTTACGGTTATGTATACGTAGCTCAGATTGCAATGGGTGCAGACCAGGCTCAGACTTTGAAAGCTATCCGCGAAGCAGAAGCTTATCCAGGTCCATCATTGGTTATCGCATACGCTCCATGTATCAACCACGGTTTGAAAGCTGGTATGGGTAAATCTCAGGCAGAAGAAGCTAAGGCTGTAGAATGTGGTTACTGGCACTTGTGGCGCTTCAACCCGGCTTTGGAAGAAGAAGGTAAGAATCCGTTCTCACTCGATTCTAAAGAGCCGAACTGGGAAGGCTTCCAGGATTACCTGAAGGGTGAAGTTCGCTTCGCATCTGTTATGAAACAGTATCCTACAGAAGCTGCTGACTTGTTCGCTGCTTGCGAAGACATGGCTAAAAAACGTTACGCTTCTTACAAGCGTATGGCTGCCATGGACTGGAGCAATGAAGAATAATATTATTCTTTCATAATATATCTGATAAGGAGTCCTATATGTAGGACTCCTTATTTTTTTTATCTGTTTATACCGTCCCAGTCTCCAGACTTTTCCTTTTCTTATTTTGTTACTTTCTATAATTAGAAAAAAAAACTATCTTTGTCTTATAATTTAAACATATTAATATAAAAACAATAACACTATGACAACAGAACACGTAAAATGTCTGATCATTGGATCAGGACCTGCAGGATATACAGCAGCAATTTATACAAGCCGCGCAAACATTTCTCCTGTACTTTATGAGGGAATACAACCGGGTGGACAGCTTACTATCACCACAGAAGTAGAAAACTTTCCCGGTTATCCTGAAGGAGTAACAGGTCCGGTTTTGATGGACGATTTGCGCAAACAGGCAGAACGCTTCGGAGCAGATATCCGTCAGGGTATTATTACCAAAGCAGACCTTAGTCAGGCTCCTTATAAGTTCATTATCGACGATGAAAAAGAAATCACTGCCGATACTGTAATCATCTCAACAGGAGCTACTGCCAAATACTTAGGCTTGGAAGACGAAAAGAAATATGCCGGAATGGGTGTAAGTGCATGCGCCACTTGCGACGGATTCTTCTACCGCAAGAAAACCGTAGCAGTAGTAGGTGGTGGTGATACAGCCTGCGAAGAAGCTATTTATCTGGCAGGATTGGCAAGTAAAGTATACCTCGTAGTCCGCAAGCCATACCTCCGTGCCTCTAAGATTATGCAGGAGCGTGTCTTGAACCATCCTAACATCACTGTTCTGTTCGAACACAACGCAGTAGGTCTTTACGGAGACAACGGTGTAGAAGGTATGCACGTAGTAAAACGTATGGGAGAAGCAGATGAAGAACGTTATGATGTAGCAATCGACGGATTCTTCCTGGCTATCGGTCATCAGCCTAACTCAGCAATCTTCAAACCATGGGTTCAGACAGACGAAGTAGGTTATATCATCACAGAAGGAAGTTCTCCACGCACAGGAGTTCCTGGTGTTTTCGCAGCCGGTGATGTAGCCGACCCACACTACCGCCAGGCAATTACAGCAGCTGGCAGCGGATGTAAAGCAGCTATTGAAGCCGAACGCTATCTTTCAGCGAACGGACTACTATAAAACCTATAAATAAAACAGCTATGAAGAATCTTTTTAAAAAGACATGCGCCATTGTCGTTGTTTTAGGAGGAATGGTCAATACTCATGCCCAACAAATGCCTCCTATCCCCACCGACCCCAGTGTACGCATTGGTAAATTGGATAACGGACTTACATACTATATCCGACACAACGAACGGCCTGAAAAGCAAGCAGAATTTTATATTGCACAAAAAGTAGGCTCTATCCTTGAAGAAGACAACCAGAGAGGATTGGCTCACTTTCTGGAACATATGTGTTTCAACGGAACCAAGCACTTCCCGGGAAACTCATTAAGAGAATATCTGGAATCAATTGGTGTAAAGTTTGGTGTAAATCTTAATGCCTATACAGCCGTAGACGAAACAGTATACAATATTTCGAATGTACCTGTCATTCGTGATGGTATTATAGATTCCTGCTTGCTGATTCTTCATGACTGGGCGGACGATCTGACTTTAGACCCCAAGGAAATAGATAAAGAACGTGGAGTAATACACGAGGAATGGCGTACCAGTATGGGAGCCCAAATGCGTATGTTCGAAACCACGTTCCCATTAATCTTTTCCGGAAGCAAATACGCACATAGACTGCCCATTGGTACAATGGAAGTAATAGACAACTTCCCTTATCAGGATTTAAGAGACTATTATGAAAAATGGTATCGTCCGGACCAGCAGGGAATCATTGTTGTAGGTGATATTGATGTCGACCAGATTGAAGAGAAAATAAAAAAGCTCTTCTCTCCTATCAAGATGCCGGCTAATGCTGCAGAACGCGTGTATTATCCTGTATCCGACAACAAAGAGCCTATCATTTCCATTGCAAAAGACAAGGAACAGCAAGTTACACAAATATATGTATACCATAAGCATGAGCCTGTTCCTGCCGAAATGAAAAAAACAATGGGATATCTGGCATACAATTATACCACTTCAATGATTGAAAGTATGCTGAATACCCGTCTTTCAGAACTTACTCAAAAAGCCAACCCTCCTTTTATCGGAGCCGGTGTGGGCGATGGAGAATTTATTCTGGCCAAGACAAAACACGCTTTCACAGGAGTGGCTGTCAGCAAAGACGATGGTATAGAAACTGCATTGGCTACTTTAATGAGAGAAATTGAACGCGCACGACGCTTCGGCTTCACCTCTACAGAATATGCCCGTGCAAAAGCTGACTATCTGAGTGCTTTGGAATCGGCTTACAACGAAAGAAGCAAGATGAAGAACAGCCAGTTTGTACAGCAATACGTGTCAAACTTCATCAACGGAGAGCCAATTCCCAGCGTAGAGGATGAATACAATATTTTGTCGCAAGGCATTATACCAGCTATTACAGTAGAACAAATCAACGCTACTCTCCAAGGTCTGGTTAGTGATAGCAATGTAGTAGTCACTCTATTCTGTCCGGACAAACCGGAAGTGAAACTTCCTACTGAAGCAGACATCAAAAAAGTGCTGGACGATGTAAAAGCAGAGAAACTGGAAGCATATGTAGACAAAGTTTCCAACGAACCTCTGATGAAAGAGATTCCGGCCGGTGGTAAAGTTGTGAAAACAGAACAGGGTGCCTTTGGTTCTACTGTACTGACTTTGAGCAACGGAGTACGTGTTATTTTAAAACCAACCGACTTCAAAGCTGATGAAATCAGAATGCAGGGATTCAGTAAAGGAGGAAGTTCTCTTTTCGACAGTAAAGATTCTATCCAGTTCAATGTATTGAACCAGGTAGTGGCATTAGGAGGACTGGGCAACTTCAGTCTGACCGACTTGCAGAAGGTACTTGCCGGTAAGATGGCTTCTATCTCTACATCAGTCAATACCCTGTCGGAAACTGTAAAAGGCGGATGCTCTCCAAAGGATTTGGAAACTATGTTACAGCTTACCTACCTTACATTTACCGCTCCGCGTATGGACCAGCCTGCCTTCGAATCGTATAAATCACGTATGAAGTCACAATTGGCCAACATGGAAGCAGATCCAAGCGTAGCTCTAAGCGATACTATTTCCAAAGAAATCTACGGAAACAATCCCTATGCATTGCGCATCAAAGCTCACATGATAGACCAGATTGATTACGCAAAAGTAATAGAACTCTATAAGAACCGCTTTAAGGATGCAAGCGACTTTACTTTCATCCTGATAGGTAACATAGATCAGGCAACAGCCCTTCCTCTTATAGAAAAATACTTAGGCGGACTGCCATCTATCAACAGAAAAGAAGACTTCCGCAATGTAGTGGAAATACGCAAAGGTCAGTCTCGTAATGTCTTCCACAAAGAATTACAGACAGAAAAAGCTACCGTATTCCTGTTCAACAGCGGAGAATGTCCGTATACATTAAAGAACCTCATCCAAATGAGTATGCTTTCTCAATTGCTTACAATGAAGTATACAGAAACCGTACGCGAAGAAGAAGGAGGATCATACGGCGTAGGAGTTTCCGGAAACATTGGAAAATATCCAAAAGAAGAAGCTACTCTGCAAGTTTACTTCGATACCGACCCGGAAAAACGTGCAGAAATGACCAAGTTGATAGACAAAGGTATCTCTGAGTTTATAGCCAATGGTCCAGATGCAGACAACCTGAAAAAAGTGAAAGAATATATGCTGAAAAATTTTGAATCCAATCAGAAAGAAAACGGATATTGGATGAATCTGCTCTATTCTTTCTATTGGGAAAATCTTGACCGTGCTGCCGGATATAAGGAACTTGTAAACAATATTACAGGGGCAGACTTGCAGGCATTTGCAAAAGCATTCTTCAGTCAGAACAACCGTATTGAAGTCAGCATGACTTCCGGTGATACAAACTGATAATCTTTATTGTTCCAATAAAACAAGGAAGACAACCTGCGTGAAAGGTTGTCTTCCTTGTTTTTTATTTGTATCAGTTGTACACCTTGCTATTTCTGGTGTACAATCGGCGACGTTGGACATATATTCACCGATGTCGGATACAAAACCAACGACGCCGACTGTACATTCAACGTCGTCGGATAAAGCACTTTTTTATCATACATAAGTTACAATCATTTTCTTCTATCTCTCTATAGGCAGACTTTATAAGCACAAATCATTCTTTTTCCTGTTCTCTCTTCAAGTTTTCAGCATAAGTCTTATCAGCATCCAGCCCAAAAAATGAAAAAATCTCCCTTTTAATCTTTTTATTCTTCGGATCACTTAACGGACTAAAAACATAGCATTCCGCACTCTCTTTTTCTTCTTTTTCTAAATCAGAAATATTGTAAATTTCCTAACCTATACCTATCTTACAATATGGATTATCTCGGCCATCCTCTCCTATCAGAAACTTATTAAATAACCGGTCACTTGTTTCCTTGTAAATCAATCCATACTGTAAGAATACAGTCTTTCTATCCATCAGACTTCTCCCGTAAGTTATTACAGGCTCCCACTCTTCAGGAGAAACCGGTTTATTCCCTATAATTTTATATTCCCCATAGTAAAAACAATTATCCATAATGGGCTGCACATGAGAAACTGCACATACTTCCAGCTCCTTTAAATCTGCATAAGGAATATCGGCCAACTTCCGATAAACCATGATGTACAATGGCTTTCCCATTAATTCTTTCAACCCATAATTATTCTGACGAGCATACATTTCCGTTTTACGATAAGCATCTACATTCATCATAATACGCCCGAATCCCCATTTCCTTCTCCCTACTTTAAAGGTGAAAAAATCTCCTTCCCGGTATTTCACATGCAGACGTTCAGCCTGTCTGAAACACTCTATATCTTTCAAGTCTTCTTCTGTAGACTCTGTCATCCATTTATCAAGCCACTCGTGCAATGAGCAGAAATTAGCCCTGCGTTCCACATAATACTCTGTACGTGTGAAATTATTCCCTATCATTACACAACCTAGTTCAAAACGGAAATAACATCCTTGTGGGCGAAAAGACAAGGCAGAGGCTGTCAATGGTTTCAGTTTTCCTCGCTTTGTCTTGGGCAATAAAAGCGTACGATTTTGGGTAGTATATTCACACAATTCCGTCTCATAATAGTTTCCCATTTCATCACTCTGTATTTCCTTACGGATAATATCTCCGTCAAAATACAAATATTTTCCAGCAATACAGACTAAGTTCCATGTATCCTGTACAGGAAGTAATCCTAAGTATCTGCGTTGTTCGTTGGTCAATTCAAAAGGAATCCGGGTATTTAAAACAAGTTCTTTCATACACTTAAAAGATTAGTAAAGGATTCCAAATTTAAACAGAATTGAATAAAATAAAAAAGGTTCTGCAATTTGTTATTGCAGAACCTTTTAAAGTTTCGATTTTCCACTTCAGCGGAAGCTGGGGAACTCGAACCTTTCAGCTTCAACTCTGTATATCAATTAGTTTTACACTTGTCAAGACTTCTTTCTGTAGCATTTTTGTAGCAAAACTGCCAAATCTCTAATGAACCCTTGTTGACAACCTCCGTCATCACTAATTCACGGTTCAAAGATAATCTTTTTCGAACTAAAAGCCAAATGATTGATAATAAATATTTTCCAAGGTTTTCTGCTACACTTTTAGTGCAAGGTGCAAGCCCCTTAATATATAAGGAGGCTTGCACCTTGCACTAAAGGAGTTTTTCTCTAGATTAAATCCCAACAAGGTTGACAAATTAAGCAAAAATCACTATCTTTGTAACCATAAAACAATTAAAGCCATGAAACAGATATTTTCACAGCGACTTAAAAGTGCCAGACTTATGAATGGCCTATCTATGGATAATCTTTGCGAAAAGATGAATCATATCGTATCGAAGCAGTCTATCTCAAAATATGAAAAAGGTATAATGATGCCAGACAGCACCATACTTATAGCCTTATCCAAAGCACTTAATGTTAGTCTGGATTTTTTCTTTCGCCCATATAATGTGACAGTGGAAGATATTGAATTCAGAAAAAAGAGCAAACTTAAATCTTCTTCATTAAAAGGAATAAAGGAAAAGGTAATAGACGAGATAGAAAGATATATGGAAATAGAAAATCTGCTGGACATGGATAATTCTTTTCATATAAACTATAAGGATATTACTATCAAGGAAAAGGATGATGCAATCACCGTAGCCGGCAAATTACGTAACGATTGGAAATTAGGAGAAGATGCCATCAGCAACATTACTTTTCTTCTTGAAGAAAATGGTATAAAGGTAATACATCTGGATGCAGAAACTGAATTTGATGGATTAAGCGGATTTATAAATAAAACGGTTCCTGTTATCATTGTAAATAAGAATGCAACTGCAGAAAGACAACGATTTACTGCCTTACATGAATTAGGTCATCTGTTGTTGAACTTTGCTCAAGAATTACAGGACAAGGAAAGAGAAAGATTGTGTAACATCTTCGCTAATGAAATGCTTATACCAACCTCAGAATTTATCCGACTTATAGGCGTATCCAGAAAAGATATTTCATTGCAAGAACTTATACCTATCCAGATGCAATTTGGTATATCCATTGATGCACTCATGTACAAAGCAAAAGAAGCCGGTATTATTACTGAACAAAGATATAAAGGATACTGCATAAAGAAAAACAGTTCTTCAGAGTTTAATGATCAGATTAAGGAAACCCGCTATCCACAAGAACAAAGTCACCGATTCTTAGGATTGGTTTATAAGGCTATTTCTCAAGAGATAATATCCATAAGCAAAGCATCTTCTTTGTTGAATTGCTCAGTAAACGAAGTACGCTCATCATTAAACTTTATCTGATATGGGGACAATTGTTGTTAATGATACAAATATCTTCATAGATCTTATATCTGTAGATTTATTGGATGAGTTTTTCAGTCTGCCCATAGACATTCACACCACAGATTTTGTTGTCCATGAGCTAACCGAACCTTTACAACAGAAGAAAGTTGAATCATATATTAGACAAAATAAACTGACAGTAAAACTCCATTCAGCCATTGAAGTCATAGAAATAGCAGAATTTCAAACTACTTGCGACAATAATGTGTCCATCACCGACTGTTCCGTTTGGCTTTATGCCAAAAAGAATAATTATACTTTATTGACCGGAGATGGCAAGTTAAGAAAATCTGCAAGTAAATCAGGGGTTGAAGTTTGTGGAATACTTAAAATATTTGATATGCTTGTTGAAGATTATCAAATTATATCTAAACAGAATGGAGCAGACATGCTAGAAAAACTATTTAAAATCAATAACAGGCTTCCATCACGTGAGATAGAAAACCGACTAAACAAATGGCGCAAATGATCTCCCACAAGAATGAAGAATCATTAAGAGATTGTCTCAATGTTCATATTGAGACAATCCTCCTTAATGATTCAAAATTGACAATTTTAAATATTCTTTTCTGAATGAGATATCGGTAAATCCTAATTCTTTTAATATCATAATACAAACAGCAAACGACAATTTACCATTTATTTCAGACAATGGATATTCTATATTATAATCACACTTTCTTTGGTGTGTAATTTCATTTCTTAATTTTTTTATATCTTTAATTTTGAAATTCTGTAAATCTTGATTTAAGATAGCCCAATCAATTCCTATGTTTCCAATGTAATAATCTATATAATTACTAGGAAACGGTCTATAGACTAAGCTCTCTTTCAATTTGTCCCATTTAGCTCTTAAACTATTCTTTGGCTTAGAATCTTGACCACTATATATTTGTTCTTTTGATTCATCCTCTGTTAATGAAATTTTTGAACTAAATTGTTCATATAAATTTTCAAATTGGTTTACCATGTTCTTTTTATCGCTGAACTTAGTTTCAGATTTTGCCTTTATTTCTATTATAGAGTAAAGTATTGTAAATTTAGACATTTCATCCAGATATAAAGCTCTAACATAGTCATTTAAGATAACATGTAAATCCTGAATCTGAGAGAAGCCTGTTTTAATGGATTTTATAAAGTTATCAAATGTATATCTCTCTAAAGCAAAATCCAAATATGCTAAATCCATATTATGGTATGAATTCTTTCTTATTTTGTATGTAGGTTGCCTATATGTAACCCGGATCTTACCATCATCTGGTTGTATTAGCTTTATAACCTCTACAGGTACACCATAGTAAAATGAAAGTAAATCTAAAACAATGTTGTTATAATCGATTTTCTGTGTAGGAATATAATTAAAATATTCTATAATCCCAGTACATGGCTTTATTTCCAGATTAGGTTTAAAATTAAATTTTATATCAGAAATATAACCTTCAACAGTCTTAACTTTATTAACTTTCCCTTCTATATCATATTCAATCAACTGTAAGTCACGTACTAATTCTGAACTCGTTTCACTCAAATAAAATAATGTTTTATCTTGGTTCATTGTGTCTGCATATCGGTATTGATATGTATCTATGATAAAATAGAATGCATTACCTTTCGAAGAAACAATAGTTTGTGAAGTAATTAGTTTAGCTTTTGATAAATCAAGCTCAATTTCAGTTCCGTTTATTTGAGTATTTTCTACTATAAGACTCTTTCCGAACCCAAAGTAAGGGATTTCATCATTCCAGAATCTTGACTGTTTTACTAATTCATTAAAAGAAATCGTCTTATCGGGGTGAAGGTAGATTCTAAATTCTCCCTCTATGTTTTTAAGTGTTGCATTGAATGTATGTTGTCCATTAGTTGTATCTAAAGTCAACAGAAAATCAATATTTCCAGTAAGCGATTGTCCCATAATTATAATATGATTACGTTATTAATATCTTCCTGAGAATTTAATTGTTATTTCACAGCTTCTATCATTTTTAATAGATGTATTACAAATATTAAATTTCGATACACCTTATATATTTTTCGTAGTAAACTTAAATATTCCTCCTAAATGAATTAATGCAATAATATATCATTTATATTATGTATGTCTTTAACATCACAAACTCTAAATTGCCCCTCAAATAAAATAGTCAAGATCCGATCGTTTTCAACTTCATATCCATTCCAATAACTAAAAGCCTCTTCAATCATTGTTTTTTTAGAAAAATTCTCAATATTATATATCTGCTCATCTACATATACATATTTACCCGATAATAATTCAACCTCAACACATTGAATAAAATTACACCTATTAGAAAGTATATCTATCCAAAATTTTGCTGTATCCATATCTTCAGATAAAAATAAACATGTATATCTAGAAGGAAATTTCTCAAATGACCTTTGTCTAATATTCTCGAATTCTTCTTTTCTAAACCTTTTAGGGTATTTAAAAATTCTTTTACCACGATTTTGTGTAGATATAATTTGTCCTTCACTCCATTTTTCTTCCTCATTATTAAATGTATGAATATGAAAAAAATGAGGGCTAGAATCTACATATCTTAATATTCCCAGCATTTGTTCTTTATGAATAAAAATTTAATCCAAATATAATTATTCTAAAAATAAAGTCCAAAAGTAATGTAAAAATCTCTTCGTATTGCAATGTTTTGGTCTGAGTTTTTTACTCAAAACCGTTCCGGTAGGATTCACCACCATATCTTTGATTCTGACAATTTTATTATTAACGTGCACCTGATGAAAGGTTTAGTGCGCACACTGCATAGGTTTGCATATAGTGAAACATAACCAATTGCAGGTGCTGCCTAAATTTACATTATATGAAAAAGATAAGTCAGAAACTTAGGAAATTGAGGGATGCAAAAGGTTATTCACAAGAGTATGTTGCTGAAAATATGGGAGTTTCACCGTCAACAGTATCCAGAATTGAAACAGACTGTAGTTCAGCAAGAGTAGAGCAATTACAGGCATACTGCGATATTTTAGACATCACTCTTGGTGAGCTATTTGCATGTGATGCAAGTGAATCCAAACAAAGGAAGATTTCACTTAGCATTTCTCTTAATGTAGATTCCCAAGAAGACTTGAATAGAATTTATGAAGCATTTAAAATATTAGGTCACCAATAATAGTAAAGTATGGAAGTAATTACCATTGATAGTGAAGCCTTTCAAAGTCTGAAAGAGCAGCTGAACCGTATAGAGAGTTATATCGAGCGTTCAACTACCCTAAGTAAAGAAATAGATGATGCCCTAGAACTCAGTTCAAAAGATGTGATGGAAGCACTTGCCATATCTGAGTCCACGCTATATAGATGGAGAAAGAAAGGCATAATCAGATACAGATATGCTGAATCTGGCGACGTGAGATATTTCTACAATTCACTTTTTGTGGGAATTAAATGTTATCAGATTAAAGTACCGGCAATGCCAAAGGAAGAAGCTTTAAGAAGACTCAGCGAGTTCAAGGACAACATAATTCTAAACAGTTACATGAGTAAAGACAGACGAAATGATAAACAAGGAAGAAATACTGGACCGTACTAACCGGGGACTTGATGTTTTCAAATATTATCTTCGGATAGATTTCCGACCTGGAAAAAACTTCAAGAATCCGTTATATGATGATAAAAATGCCTCATGCAACATCTACTTTGACAGACATTCACGCACCTTCAAGATGAAGGACTTTGGTGACGAAAGTTATTCCGGAGATTGTTTCTGGTTCGTTGCCACAATAAAAGGCTGGAATGTCAAATCAGACTTTTCCAATATAGTCAGTCTTATAAACTCGGACTTGAATCTTAATCTTGCACCAAGTACAACAGGAACATACACCACCACTACAGCAAAAACGACAACAGTATCCAAAGAAGATATTTCCTTAAATATAGCAGTAGAAAAGAATACAAGTTCTTTCAAAGTCGAATCAAAACAGTTTACATCTACAGAACTTGGATATTGGCAAAAATATGGCATAAAACTCTCCACTTTAAGGCTTTATCATGTAACATCTGTAAAATCGTACGAAAGCATAAACAGAAATAATGAGCCATTCAAAATAGAATCATCAGATTTAGATCCCATTTTTGCCTATAACGGGAATGGATATGTAAAGCTTTATAGACCATTGAATAATAAAATGCGCTTTCTGTATGGTGGTGAAATGCCTGAAGTGTATTGTTTCGGACTGGAACAACTCCCAAATAAAGGAGATATTGTTTTCATAACAGGCGGAGAAAAAGACGTGATGTCACTCTATTCAAAAGGATTTTTTGCTGTCTGCTTCAACAGTGAAACAGCATCCATTCCAACAACCATGATAGAAATGCTTGAAAGGAAATTCAGACACATCATCATTTTATACGATTCTGATGAGACCGGTAAAAGAGAATCTCTACGTCATTATAATGCCTTGTCAGACCACAATGTCATACGTCTGGAACTGCCATTGTCAGGAAGCAAAAAGGAAAAGGATATATCGGATTTCTTTGCCCTTGGTAAAAGTGCATCAGATTTACGGGAACTTATCACAAATTCATTGGAAAAACTATATTCTCATACACTCATGTTACTCAAATCATGCGAAATGGACTATAACAATCCACCTGAGATTTCTAAAACTGTTGTATCAGTCAATAATGTACCATTAGGAACATACGATAATCTGTTTTGTATAACCGGAGGTGAAGGCACTGGTAAAAGCAACTTTATTTCAGCCATCATAGCCGGAACATTGATAGATGAAACAACCAATCCTTCTGTTGACACATTAGGACTAGATATCTGTCCAAACTATAATCAAAAGGCGATACTTCATTATGACACAGAACAATCAGAGTATCAGCTTTACAAGAATCTTTCAAAGACTTTAAAACGAGTCGGCATTGATTCTGTTCCGGAAACATATCACACATTTTATCTGGCATCCATGTCCAGGAAAGAAAGGCTACAGATTATAAGGGACAGCATGGACCTGTATTATCATCGTCAAGGAGGAATACACCTTGTCGTTATAGACGGAATAGCAGACCTAATTCGCTCCGCAAATGATGAAACTGAAAGTATAGCCATTGTTGACGAACTATACAGACTTGCAGGCATATACAAAACATGTATAATATGTGTTCTGCATTTCGTACCCAATGGTATCAAACTTAGAGGCCATATCGGTTCAGAACTGCAAAGAAAAGCTGCAGCTATCCTCTCCATTGAGAAAGATGAAAACCCGGCATACTCAGTTGTAAAAGCCATCAAAGTAAGGGATGGTAGCCCTCTTGATGTTCCCATGTTACTCTTTACCTGGGACAAAACAAAGGATATGCACGTCTATGCCGGAGAAAAATCCATTGAAGATAAGGAAAAGCGAAAACGTACAGAACTCTCCAATATTACCAAAGAGATATTCAAGTCACGAAAAAAGGTATCTTACAATGACTTGACAGAATTAATAATGGAAATGCTTGACGTAAAAGAACGTACAGCCAAAAGCTATATCCGATACATGAAAGAAAACGAAATGTTGTTGCAAGATTCCAGTAACTATTATATAATCGGGAATATCTGCCTATGAATAATGATGAAGAAATGGATGTATGGATAAAAGAAATCCTTACCCGCCTTAAAGCCATAGAAACTACATTGATCAATCTGGAGAAGAGTCAACTGCTGGTTGGTCCAGATACTCTTCTCGATGTAGTAGATGTTTCCAAAATAGTCAAGATTGCTCCCAAGTCCGTTTACCGCTGGGCTTACGAAAGAAAAGTAACCTCGGTAAAGATTGGTGGCAGACGATTGTTTTATGCAAAAGACGTTATTGCACATCAAAAGGAAAGACGATAAGAATATAAGTATTAACGTTTTGCGAAATACGATAATAATTGTAATTTTGCAAACGCTAATAATATCTTCAAACAGTTATTTATTAGAATATTACAACTTTAAAAACAGCATTATGAGCTTTGGATATACAGTAAATAAAGAAAAGAATGGGGTTTTATTAGCATACCTCGCAGAAAGAATTCCTAACATAACCCTTAGGAAGCTATTGAAGCTGGTGTATCTTACAGATGAAAAATTCACTATCGAAAGAGGATTTCCTCTAACCTGGTTCAGTTACTTTGCATGGAAAAAAGGTCCTGTTGCACCTGAAGTATATGATGTAAAGAACGGATCATTTGCAGAGTATGTACAGTGCCATCGTAATAACGAAGACAAATGTGAAGTATCTCCGGTTAGTGGTATTCTTACACAGGATAAGCTAAACCTATACAGCCAGTATGAAATGGATATGATTGATAAAATCATTTCTACATACGGATCCATGTCAGCAGATGAGCTTACCGACATTACCCATCTTGACGATACCCTGTGGAGTAAAGTAGTGAATGAAAACAATCTTACTTTTTCTGATTCAGGTCGTTCTGACTGTGAAATTCATCTGAACCGTCTTATTGAAGGTGACGAAGAAAAAGAAGAAGTTTTTGAGGATGCACTGGAATATATGCAGTTCTGTAATGCGACATCGGTATGTTAAGGGCAAAGAATATTATCTACGGTTTTTGCACCTTTACAAATCCTCCTAAAAACAAGTATCTGATTTCCCTTTATAGAAGTGAAACACTGAATGTTGTTGCCGTATTTCCTACTTCAAGAAAACGTTCTGGTAGCTTATCACCGAAACACGGCAAGAACTACAGAGGACAGGATATTGTATCGTACGTATTTGAAGCCAACAGGTGCATTGGAAAGAAATATGGTTCTGACGAGGATTTCTCTTTTCCACTGGTAACTACCATCCCGTTTGATTATTGTTTCCGGGAAGGTGAACAGGAAAATCTTCTAAAGTCATTTGAGTCTGCTGAGGTTGTAGGAGTTCTCTCGGATGAAGAATACATAAACTTGATTTATGCTTTTTCCAAAAGTCCATTAACTCCACGAAAATATATACCGATTTTTGAGAAGATTTTGAAAATGTATTTCAAAAATAGGCAGTAGCTCAAAAATATTAGCTGACATATAAGCAATTATTTCACTTTGTTTAAATTTCTGTTTATTAAAAGTGTCCATCAATAAAGTTGCACGAAAGGTATATCAATAAAAAAGCCCTATAGTAGGGCTTTTTTGAATATTTATTATATGTACTAACTAGATATATAATAAGCAATCACTTATTCAAAGTTTCAATCTGATTTCTCAATATTTCTATTTGTTTATATAAATTCTCTGTTGTTCTTTTATATTCTTCTATTTGTTGTTCATTTTCCTCATTTTTTATTTTTAGCTCATTAATTATTTGATCACGATCCATAATCTCTTTTATATAACCATTAGTAAAACCATTTTTTGATTTTTCCTCCTTTTCATCAAGCCATGTCCATAACTTTGTATTCATTCTTCCCCAAAAACCAAGCATTTCATTACGAACATTTAAAATCAACATTGAAGTTGACTCATATTCATTTGCAGAGATTCTTTCATAAACATCTTTTGTACTATAATCAGTTTCTACAAAAACTATATTATCAAAGATGTAAAAAGTATCTCCCAATGCTTTAATTCTATCATTAAAAACGTTAGGATTTTCTATTTCTTTATTATATATAATAAGTTGTATATTCATATCTTTGATATTATAAAATTGTTATTTCATTTCTAACTTTCCCTTTCATCTCCATTTGCCTGTTCTCCCAAGTTCCATCCCATTCTATTAAAACCTTAAATTTCTTAGGTTGCAAACTTGGAGTATACAAACAAATTATTACTTCCCATTTTCCACCACAATATTCATCAGGGATTTTATATCCTCCAATTATAAGTTTAGGAGGAACTGTTGCAGTATTACCACCACCAGGAGTTCCTTGTTCTTCTGGAGGATATATTTCGTAAATTTGAAAGCTTTTTTTCCCTTGAACAGGAATATATGTATTATTTCTTTTTTCATTCCCATTCCAGTAGATTATATGTTCTGTTTGCAATAATTCAATTGGAGAAGTCATTCCTAATCCCCAAAATAAAATCTTATCAATACATATTTCACAGTTTTCTGCATTTATATTTCCAGTGTTAAATATATCAATAGAATTATGATAACGTTTAGCTTTTCTGTTTCTTTCGGAGTTATTATCTAATTCTTCAATTAAACTATCATTATGTAATGATATTTGTAAATTAGGCTTGCGAAAATATCCTTTTATACTATCACTAAATAAAGCAATAATAACAGCTGCAACTGTACCAATCGCTTGTATAAAACTTATTGTATAATAGAAAAGCTCACCTGTACTAATTTTTCTGTCCCAGTCAATATTTGGAACAAAAATTTTAATTGGAACTATAGTACCCACTATATATCCAATAATAATACAAATCAGTACTATATATAATTGTTTTTTATTCATATCAAAAAAATAACTAGCATCTTAACACAAAGATAACATTTTTAGTTGTAATATTAATTATTTATTAAAGAAATTTTTCTCATTTCAATTTTCTATTATAAATATCCTTTGAGTAGACATATTCTTTATTATTTTTTTGGACATCAGCTCTAACCCCCTGTTCCTTATCACCATCATCCTTACTCTTATTAATAGTAAGACTGATTTTGCGGTCCAGCTCAGAAAGTTCAGATTTAAGTTTTCTCAGCTCACCCTCCTTTTTCCATTCACCTGAAGCTATGGCTTTGTACGTTTCAACGTCACGTTTTACTTTTTCAAGCTCACGTTCATGGTTTTCTATAACCTTGGGGATTTTTTCCAAAGCGGACAGAAAGTTCATGCAAGCCAATTTAGGATCATTTGCCAAATGGCCGTTATTATGAGTATAGTATATGTTTCCCATACCCTTAACCATAAAACGGTTATCCACAAAATCGAACATATCCTTTTGCGATGCTTCACTCTTCACGACCACCTGAAAACCATAAATCTCACCTATCTGCTGATATTCACCATTGGTTCTGGCTTTATTAGAAATCTCCTGGAGTTTTGCAGCAAGAACTTTTATATCCTGGCTTTCAATTCCATTCAACTTTAAGTCATTAAGCAAACTACCGTCACTATCTTTACGTGCAAGACGGTTGAACTGCTCCATATCTGCTTTTGCTTCATTAGCCTGCTTTGTATGAAAGTCAATAGATTTGTCAATCGTATTCAAACGGAATCTTGCTTCATCACGTTCCTTGGCAAAGCTCTTACGTTCACTTTCAAGTGCTGTAATCTTCTTTTCCAACTTGGCTTTCTCCAACAGATCCGTGTTGCCAGAAAGAATAGCCACATATTCACTGAAGTTAAGTCCATTCTGCTCATCCATTCCTCCTTCATCAATGGTTCTTTTACCCAAACTGTTAGTCTTTAGCTGATTGATAAACAACTGCTTGTTATGTAACAGATTGAATTTATATGAATCAAGGGACTTCTCTACAGCATATACAATCACATCAACTTTATTGTCAGCATATTGTTTGGCTACCCAGTTACCTTTACGAACAGCACGGCCATCACGTTGCTCCAAAGCAGAAGGAACCCAGGGCGTGTCAAGATGATGCACCGCAACCGCACGTTCCTGTGCGTTAACTCCGGTACCCAACATTTCTGTTGAACCGAACAGCACTCTGATAGTTCCTTTATTCATTCCCTCTATCATTGCTTTCTTAGCCTGTTCAGTCTTACATTCCTGAATAAAACGAACTTCTGAGGAAGGGATATCATAATCTTCCACCAGTTTACGTTTGATTTCAGAATATACACTCCATTCTCCAGGCTTATATGTACCAAGATCGGAAAATACGAACTGTGTACCCTTTACAAAATCAAATTTCTTGTAATATTCCGAAATCATTTTAGCACAATGTGAAGCTTTATTGTCCACATGATCCTCGTATGACGGATCTATCATTCGCATATCAAGTGACATCTTTCGTGCATAGTCGGTTGCAATAAGCATCTTTGCATTCTCTTCTTTTTGTGACAATGGCTCTCTGCCCAACAAAGTAGCATCACCTGTACGGGCAAACTCCACCAGTTTCTTTATAAATTCCTCCTGAACGGGTGTAGGTGGAATATTATGAAGAATCTCATTCTTCTCCAGACGGTCTATACCTATATCCTTTGCTGTACGATAGTCGCAGATTTCAGCATAGAAAGCAGCCAGTTCCGGAACTTTGATAAAGTGACGGAATCGTTCTTTCTGCACAATTTCATTAGTTACAGAAAACTCATAGTCAGTAGTTTTCTTCGCAAACACGGCTGCCCAAGCATCAAAACTGTTTATATTCTGCTTTTCAAGTGCCTGAGGTCTTAGATATTTGAAAAGCAGATAAAGTTCCGTAAGTGAATTGCTGATAGTTGTACCACTTAGGAAAGTAGCACCAAGATCTTTTCCGGTCCTCTCCTGAATGGTACGGATAGCAAACAGCATATTAAGTGCCCTCAAACTTCCATTGGAGTTTCCAAGTCCGGCTACACGGTCATGACGTGTGTTGAACATCAGATTTTTAAATTTATGGCTTTCATCAACAAACAGATGATCTATACCCATTCGTTTGAAATCCACCACATCATCCTTTCGTGAAGCTATATCATCTGCAATACTTTTCAATTTAGCTTCAAGATTCATTTTCCTCTTCTCCACACCTTTCAGCATGGCACGTGATACCTCCTTACCCTGCTCGATAAGAACCTGCAGGTTTTCTTCCACACTGTCAAGTTCCTTCTGAAGAATTGCCTGCTGAATATCCAAAGACTGAGGTATCATTCCAAACTGCTCATGCGTAAGGATAATACAATCCCAATCATTGTTTTTTATGTCATTAAAGATACGCTGCCTGTTCTGTGGTGTAAAATCATTCTTGCCGGGATATAATACCCTGGCATTCGGATAAGCCTTTCTGAAAGTATTTGCAATATCAAACACATTTGCCTTCAGTCCGATAATCATAGGCTTGTTTACAATACCAAGACGTTTCATCTCGTATGCAGCACAACACATGATAACAGTCTTTCCTGCTCCCACCTGATGGTCGCATATACCACCATTATTCACCTTCAGCATCCAGATAGCATCTTTCTGACTCTTATACAAATCAGGAAAGCCCAAACCTTTCAAATCAAGCTGCGGAAACTCCTGATGACTTCCATCATAATTAGGACGTACAAAACAGTTAAACAACCTGTTGTATTTTTCAGCCAACCTGTTCTTGAATCCATCCGGCTGCGACTGTAGCCAATCTGTAAACCCGTTCCGGATTTCTTCAATCTTTGTATTGGCCAACTGAATGGCTGCACCGTCCCTTACCTTAATTTCAGTTTCATTACCATTAAAATCAACAACAGTCTTGCTTTTTGTTATGTCCGGTATCGTATTATGCAAAGCATGTTTCATCAGGTTTATACCGTCATAAGTCTTGAACTCGCCCTTTACGGCATACTTATGATTGATATTACCGTTTTTACTGCTACACTTCACTGAATATTCATCTGCACTTGCAGCAAAGCGCACACTTACATCTGTTTCAAAAAACTCACACGCAAACTTTTCATAGACCTTTGCCGGAATCCATCTTTCGCCAAAATTAAAGTCAAGCTCTCCGAAAGATATTGGCGTAGGTACAGCAGCCTTCAATGCTTCAAGACTCTTTTTTGCCTCTTCATTGCCAGGATGATTTTCAAGCCACCATTCCACCTGCTCTGCCTTTTCCACTACATTGCCGGATATGAATCTGTCTGCAATCTCATAACCTCCTTCAAGAGGATTATAATAGATTCGTCCGTCCAAATCGGAAATTATCTCATCTTCCTCCTTATCAGGCAAAAGCGAACATATATAAGGCAAATTCACATCACCATACTTGTTCAAAGAAGCAGCAAGTCCTTCAAGTGAAGTCGTAACAGTCTTGACCTCATTCACTTGAAATGAAACAGGATGGTCGAAAATATCAGCCTTTATAAACTGTCCTTCACGTGAACGTTCAAGAAAAAGTATCTCAGTAGAACCAGGATCCATTTTCAGCACATCCAGATTCTTTTTTGTATTCAGAAAGCCATAGAAGCCTACAAAATCATCATAAAGCCGGTTCAGTTTACTGCGTTCCTCCTTGTCTTCCGTTCTTATTTCACTCTCGTTGTCATACAGACGATGATAACAATCTCTTAAATCAATGTACTTGCCTAATTTTGTCAATTGACTGATTGGAAGATCAAGCGGATTGAAAGTTGGATTACCGAAAGAAGTATTCGACAGAAATCCAAGCTGTGTACCTTGCCTTACTATAGAACCGTCCTTCAGATGCGAAGACATCATTGTGGTATAAGGTCGTGGAGTAGTATCTATTATCGGTTTCGGTTCTACTCTTGGTGGTATAATGTTACGCTTGCCATCATCTATAAGCAATTCAGAAAACAAGTCAAGCTGCACGTTGTTAGTCTGAACTTTCTTTGTTCTGCCTGAACGGTTGTAACCTTTTGTTTGTCCGGCTTTCTGCTTACCCGTTTGCTGTTTGCCAGTACGTTTCTTTTCAGATGGAACCGAAGTAACTTTAGGAGTAGAAGCCTTTATTTCCTGATTGAACCGTTCCACTTCTTCAGCCCATGCCTGTATCGCCTTATCCGGAAGATTATAATCTTCATCCTCTACCATAACAGAAATGGGATGATGCTCATCATCAAAGTACACAGTCTGACCGTCCATTTCACGTGGAGACTCTATATCTGTTCTTGCACTTTCATACAGATCAAACAGAGTAAGAACCGGCACACCTTCAGGAGCTTTTTCTACTTCCGTACTCTTCTGACGTTCCTCTTCCTCAATCTCTTTCTTATACATATAGGCATAAACGGAAGAATCCATATTCTCCTTCCTCCATTCCCGCAAACTCATTCCCTCCAGTTCTCTACATGCCCGTTCAAGACCTTCATCAAGCCAGTGAGCCTGAGAACCAGACAAAATAGTAATATATCCGTGTTTGGCAGCTTCCTGAAGAATAGCCTCTGTATTCCCATCAACCTTAGCCATAGACTCATAAGCCCTCAAAGCATCGCCTATAGCCTTAACTGACAAATGAACAGGCTCTTTTATCTCTTCTGCTACAGCATCCACCACTTCAGGAGTATAACGGTTGCCGACATATTCTTTCAACTCCTGGATTTCATAAAGCTTGGCTGGTTCAAAATGAATATCACGTTCTATTCTTACACCTCTTACTTCAACTTCCTCAATCTCATGGAGAGAAGCATATCCAAGTTCCCATCCATAGCCCATTGTGGTCAGTGTAAACAAATCTCCAGTTTTCTTATCTGCTTCAAGTACATAACAAGTATATGCACCAAATGGCATAAAATATCTTATATAAGCTACCTTATCACCAATCAGTCCGCCATCCGTTTCATACAGAGCAGGAATCTTATCAGCAATCTCCTTTGGCATATAGGTAAAAGCCCGTTTAGCTTCCATTTCACCTTGAAGTTTCTCCACATAGTCATCATCTCCATAGAATAGTCCTTTTGATAACTCATTTGATATATCCCTGTCCAGCTTTAATTTCAAGTCACTACATATACCTTTAATTCCACCTTCATGGTTATATACCATACATTTCTTACCATAAGGATTAGTCGAAAGTTTTCTTGATGTAGCCACACAATTCTCCATGCTCTCCGTTGCAAACATGGCATTATGAGTAAACAACACTTTATCAGGATTATCAGGATCGGGAACATCAACCGTTTCTATAAACAAGCGTTCCTGTTCGGAAACAATACCTTTACCCGTATTTTTCTGCAAAAGAATCAAGTCACTGCCAACCTCCGTTCCGGCATTTTCTGTAAACAAATTTTCCGGCAAACGAATAGCAGAAACAAGACTTGAATTATTCATCAGATACTCCCTAACAGGTTTGTTGGAGGGTGAATCCAACAAACCCTGTGAAGTAATAAAAGCAAGTATTCCACCTTCCCGAAGAGTATCAAGACCTTTTACAAAGAAATAGTTATGAATGGCACGAGTTGACAAGACTTTTGCTTCCTCCTTTGATTTGGAATATGCACGGTCATATACCACATAATTGCCAAAAGGAATATTACTGGAAATACAGTCGAAACGATTCATCAGCTCAGGTGATATTTCCTCAAAACCACGATTGTGCAGAAAGACCTTTCCGGTACTGTTCAATGCTTTCATTATCATACCCGTAAGTAGATCCTTTTCAAAACAGAATCTTTCCTCTGCATTTTTCCCGAATGAGTTGATAAAAGAACCCATACCGACCGAAGGATCCAAAAAAGTTTCAAACCTGATACCGTTATCGACAAAGCTTGATGCTATGGTATCAGTTACCCTTGTATCAGTATAGAAAGAAGTAAGCACACTTGATTTGATACTATCCATGAGCAGTTTAGCCTGTACCGGATTTGCAGCACCTTCCTTGATTACCTGTTGTAACTCTTGAACCATAGGAAAAAGTTCAAGTTCCGATTTAGCCCATCTGGAACGGTCAGCCAATGTACTTGCCGGATTCAGGACACACTTCAATCCGCCAAATCCATTATATCTGCCAAGAATCTCCCTTTCCTCCTTACTCGGTATTCTTTTTTCCGCTTCAAGAAGCAATACTGTACGTATAGCCTCAATGTTGTTGCGGAGAACAACCTTCTTGTTATATGACATAGGCTATACATTTTATTTATTGTTCTTGAATTCGAATGATGTAGAACCGTCCTCCTTTAATATCAGTACGGCATTGAACTTCTTGCCGGCTTTGCTAATAAGCCCTTTCAGCGTAGAAGTATGACCTTGAGTGATAAGGCTTCTCATGTCCTTATCAGTGAGCATTTTACCACATACCTCCCTGAAAATTCGGAACTCACAACCCTCAGAAGTACATTTGGCAACTTTAGGATAAATCTTTACAGAATTATTTTTGCAAACCGGACAAGTAAGCAGTTCTGTATTATCCTTTGAGACAATTGACGATTCCAGAAGTTCCGTACATATCTGTCCGGTATAATCCTTTATTTCCTGGTTGAATCTGGCTGCATCATTCTCTCCATTCTCAATCTTTGCCAAGGCAAGTTCCCACATACCCGTCATTTCAGCATTGGCGATTCGCTTATCCTTAACAATATCATAGACTGCCATACCTTTATCAGTAGGAACAAGTGTTTTGTAATCATTCTATTTTCCGACACGACAATTTTATCGGCTGTTTTTCAGCCGATAAAATAAAAATGCCCGCAAGAAAATATTTTTGTTTTAACATTCCGGTTTATAAAAACATGGTAGAAGAGCCTTCTTGTCGCAGTCCTTACCATAA
>ERZ857750.325-NODE-325-length-69174-cov-26.133885_pt1 | contig 69174 bp, 90 predicted proteins | sample MGYA00519915_ERZ857750 | MGnify/ENA primary metagenome ERZ857750 (study PRJEB31778, sample SAMEA3449358) | human gut metagenome | biome: human gut; feature: human-associated habitat; material: faeces | place: United Kingdom | collected 2010/2012 ...
TGGTGGAATCGACTGCCTTGATGAAGTCCTCTTCGGTGCCGATGTCGTTGATGGCGACCTTGGCGACTTCGTTATTGTTCTCTGCCATTAATGTGGTTTCTTACAAAATAGTGGATGGATAAAATCGTTCTTCAGTTATACGTGCGTGCAAATACACACAAGGCGAAAGTCTACAAGAAGCCATGCACAAAAATCGGGCGTGTCGCATGTCACGACACGCCCGAAAGCACTATCGCGAAACTCACAACTGACGTTCGGACATCTCCACGACATTCTGCAACAGCATGGCACGCGTCATCGGCCCTACGCCTCCAGGATTCGGCGTATATGCCAAAGCCTTCTCGTAACAGGCTTTATCGACATCACCCTTGACCTTGTATCGGCCGGATTCCTCGTCGAACACGCGGGATACTCCGACGTCGACGAGAATCGACCCTTCCTTGATGTCTTCCGGTTTGACGAAACCAGCCACTCCCATGGCTGCGACGATCACATCGGCCCGTCGCATGTGTTCACGCACATCCTTGGTTCCCGTATGGCACAGCGTGACAGTGGCGTTGACCGCCTTACGAGTCAACAACAGACCAATGGTACGGCCGATGGTGATGCCACGGCCCAGCACGCACACCTCCTTGCCATCCAAATCGATGTCGTAGGCGCGCAACAGCTCGATCACGCCGCGAGGCGTGCATGGCAACGGCGTGGCGATGTCTCCTCGGGCATGCAGCACAAGTTCGCCGAGATTATACGGATGCATCCCGTCGGCGTCCTTCTTGGGATCGATCAGATCGATGATGGCGTTCTCGTCGATTCCCCTTGGCAAGGGCAACTGCACGATATATCCGGTACAGGCGGGATCCGCATTGAGCTGGCGGACCGCATCGGCGACCTGATCGAACGTCGCATTCTCAGGCAGCTCGCGCTTGATGGAATTCACGCCGATTTCGGCGCAATCGGCATGTTTGCCGGCGACATATTTCACGGAGCCGGGGTCTGATCCGACCAAAATGGTACCCAACCCAGGTTGGATTCCCCTCGCCTTCAGCAGTTCCACGCGTTTGGCGAGGTCCGCCTTGGTCCGTGCCGCCACCTTTTTGCCATCAATCCTTGTTCCCATGTGGTCCACTTCCTCGCTAAGTCGCTTGTCGTATTGGCATTTGCAAGTATCGTAGGCTATCTTGGTTTCAGTCGTAAGTCGCGCATGTGCTATATGAGATGGACGCGACCGAAACGACGGACGACCCAAGAGGAAGGCAATCGACATGCGCTCTCACCAGCGTCCATTTTTCCGCATCCTTGCCGCGGGAATCACATTGTGCACGGTGCTGGGCACCGCTTCCTGCTTTGGCGCTTCTTCGGAGCCCGATCAACCAACGGCACCCGACACACCAAAGGAGCAGACCACCCCGATCAACGTGGTGGCGTCGGTCAACCAGTGGGGGGCTTTGGCGGAGCAGATCGGCGGCGTGCACGTCAAAGTCACCTCGATTCTGTCCTCCACAACAGAGGACGCCCACACGTTCGAACCGAAGACCACTGCTGTCGACACCCTGCAGAAGGCACAGGTCGTCGTGTCCAACGGAGCGGGATACGACTCCTGGGCCACAAAAAACCTGGAAAGAGACACCGTTTCCGTTTCGGCCGCGCAAATGGTCGGAGCCGTTGAGGGAGACAATCCCCATCTCTGGTTCTCCAGCGACGCACGCAACGCCATGGCGAAGGAGCTTGCCGACACCTACAGCCGCATCATGCCCAAGCAAAAGAAATACTTCACAAACAAACTCAAGGCGTGGAACAGACGCGAGACGGTAATCGAGAGAAGCATGAAAGAGTTCTCCGATACACATAGGAACGTCTCCTACGCAGCCACCGAGCCGGTCGCATATTATCTGCTCAGCGACATGGGCCTATCCGATAAGACTCCCGAAAGCTACACGCAGTCCATCTCGGAAGGCTCGCAACCCTCGTCCAAGGAACTCCAGGACTTCCAGAAGATTCTGGAGGGGCATCAAGTGGATATGCTGATCAACAATGTTCAGAAGGCGGATGATGCCACAAATATTCTGACCGGCACCGCACACAAATCCGATGTGCCGGTCATCGACGTCACGGAACAGATGCCGGCCGACAGCAAAAGCCTGATTTCATGGATCGCGCAGCTCATCAAGCAAATGAATGAGGCGGTTTCCTCCAAAGATGATGCGACATCATCAGATTCGGACGTCTCTCCCTCTGAATCGAATGGCGAGCAGCCGTCGAACGACAATCCCGACTCCGATTCCGACGCCGCAACGCCGGACAACACAGGGCAGACGGACCCCGGTAAATAAAGCCACGGTCATCCTCCCTCCCCCGATTCGCCGATGTCGAGTAATTCCCCGACATCGGCGGACTCTTTTTTCCAGCAACGGTTACGATCCAGGCGGATTCATCACGAGACTTTTCATCGTCCATGCATGCTTCTTATTGAGAATGATTGTCAACACCGTTTGTGAGAATACTATCGTTGACTTATCAAGGGAGCGAGCCATGCACGACAAGGCATCATTCTGTATCGAATTCGACGACGCAGGGGTCTCACGCGGCGGACACATCATCTGGCAGCATGGCACCTTCCGTATCCCGCAAGGCTCGGTGACAGCCATCGTCGGCACCAACGGAGCCGGGAAAACCACCATGATGAAGGCCGAACTCGGATTGATTCCCATCGCCCACGGCGGCATAACCGTGCTCGGCAAGCCGGCCGGCGCCATGAATCACCGTATAGGGTATGTGCCGCAGAGCTACGCATCCGACATCGAATCGAACATCACCGCCGAACAGTCGGTGCTGCTTGGCCTGACCGGGGCAAGGTTCGGCATTCATCCCATCACCCGCCTGCAAAAAGACAAAGTACGCAATGCGCTGGAATTCGTCGGCATGCAGGACAAGGCGAGATACCGGCTGTCGGAACTCTCAGGAGGCCTGCGGCAACGCGTCGCCATCGCCCAAGCGCTGGTGTCGGACCCCCAACTACTCATGTTGGATGAACCGCTCGCCAATCTTGATCTGGCCAGCCAACGCGCCACAGTGCACGTGCTCGCCAAACTCAACCGAGAACTCGGCATGTCCATTCAAGTAGTGGCGCACGATTTGAACATGCTTCTGCCGATTCTCACCGGAGCCGTATATCTGCTCGACGGGCATCCGCATTATGCGAAGATGAACGAGGTGCTGGATTCGAAGCTGCTCACCCATCTATATGGCACCACGGTGCAGGTGGTCACCACTCCCCAAGGAGATATGTTCGTCACTCCAAGCGAGGATGAGCCCGATGACATTGACGTCGACGCCCACGCGCCGGAGGAAATCGCAAGATTCCACCAACACAACCGCATTTCGCAGGAGGCATGATCATGAACGAAACCGCTTTCTCCTTCGATCCGGATTGGATGGGCACGCTGACCGCGCCATTCATGACAAACGCTTTCCTCGCCGGCCTGTGCATCGCCTTGGCTGCTGGAGTGATGGGTTACTTCACCATCGCCCGTCATTCCACGTTCGCCGCGCATGCGCTGGCGCACATCGGACTGCCAGGAGCGACCGGAGCCGTGCTGTTGGGTCTGCCGGTCAGTGCCGGTCTCGGCGTGTTCGCTCTCGGCGGAGCATTGGTGATCGGCGCACTGGGCAAAAAGGCATCGCAACGCGAAATCGCCACAGGAACCGTATTGGCGTTCGCCACAGGCATGGGTCTGTTTTTCGCACGCTTGTCCAGTTCCGCCTCGCAGCAGATGCAATCGATTCTTTTCGGCTCCATCCTGACGATCACGGACGGGCAGATCGTCGGATTTGCGGTTTTCGACGTGTTGTTGCTGGCCGTTTTGGCCGTTATCTATCGACCGCTGCTGTTCAGCTCGCTTGATGAACAGGTGGCGCAGGCAAAAGGCGTACCGGTGAATCTCATGAACATCTGCTTCATGGCCATTATGGCCGGTGTGATCACCATCGCGGTGCCCGCCGTGGGCACATTGCTGATATTCGCTCTTGTGGTCACGCCCGCCGCGACTGCGAACATCATCTCACGGTCCCCATTCGCCGCGATGGTCGTCTCCACCGTGATCTGTTTGATCTCCATTTGGGGTGGACTGTTGGTTTCCGCCATGTTCCCCGCTCCCCCAAGCTTCATCATCGTGACGATTTCCACACTGTTCTGGATTGTCGCCAAAATAATCGAATCGGCACGCCGCAGGTAGCGAAAGTATCAGCCGATCGGTTCCACCAAGGCGCTGGCGATGGCCGCGATGCCCTCGCCCGAACCGGTGAATCCCATGCCGTCGGTAGTGGTGGCCGTCAGCGACACTTCACAGCCGATGGCATGGCTCAACGCCTGTTGCGCCTCGTCACGACGCTTGCCGATTTTCGGACGATTGGCCACGACGACCACGCTTGCGCTCACCGGCCTCATGCCATGCGCACGCAAATACGCAACCGTCGCGCGGAGCATCTCGTCGCCGTGCTTGCCGGCACCGGCGGAATCGGAACCGACACCGAAAAGCATGCCTATATCACCCAATCCGGCTGCGGAAAGCAACGCGTCAATCAACGCATGGGCTGCGACATCACCGTCCGAATCACCTTCGATGCCGTCACCATCCCAACGCAAACAGGCAAGCCATAACGGCTTGCCTGCATCATGGGACGCGAATCGATGGGCGTCAAATCCCTGACCGATACGCATGGAAATTCCCTTACTTCTTCTTGGACTTCTTGTTCTCCGCCTCGACGCGCGCCAAAGTGTCCATGGCCGCCTCTTCAGGAGCTTCGGTGTGATGATCCTCGTCGCCAGGGCGCGGCGCTTCATAACCAAGGTTCACGTCAAGCAGACGCTGGGCCTCATTCTCATCAAGATGCTCCGACAACGCGATCTCGGAAGTCAGGATGCTGCGAGCCTTGGTGAGCATGCGCTTCTCACCGGCGGACAGCCCATGCTCGTCGACATCACGCTGGGCGAGGTCTCGCACGACTTCGGCGATTTTATTCACATCGCCGGTGGCGATCTTCTCAACGTTCAGCTTGTACCGGCGGGACCAGTTCATTTCCTTTTCGATGATCGGAGTACGCAGAATCTCGAAGACCTTCGCGACCTCCTTGGCGCCGACGATGTCTCGGACACCCACTTTCTTGGCGTTCTCCACCGGAACATTGATGACCAGCCCGTCGGACGACAGCACCGACAGCTGCAGATATTCTCGGGTCACACCCTTGACCGTTCGCTCGGTGATGGCCTCCACCTTCGCTGCGCCGTGACGCGGATAGACGACCATGTCGCCGACCTTGTAACCCATGAATCCTCCGTGAAAAGCTTACACAAAACCCGAATTATTGTGCCATCAGGGTTGGACTTGCCTAAAAATCCGCCAAAAAACCAAAAAAAGACGCGACACGGGCCAATTTTCAAGCATTTCATGCTTACACTTTTCCCATGGCTACAGAATCCAAGATCAAAGAAGATAGCGTTGCCGTTCCTGTTGCACAGGGCGACCTGGATGCAGTAAGCAACGGTACGTTCTACAATCCACACGAGGTGCTCGGCGGGCATCTCGGCCCCGACGAGCATGAGGATGTCGTCACGATCCGCGTGCTTCGTCCGTTGGCGAAATCCGTGACGATCATCACCGAAAATGCCCGAACCCAGGCGGTGCATGAACACAATGGCGTTTTCATGGCACTCATTCCGGCCATCAAGACCGATGACGGCTTCGACGTGCCCGATTATCGCATCAGCACCGAATATGAAGACGGTTCCACCGTGGTGTCCGACGACCCGTACCGTTATCTGCCCACCATCGGCGATTTGGACATGTACCTGTTTGGCGAGGGACGCCATGAGCGCCTTTGGGAGGCTTTGGGAGCGCGCGTGCTGCGCTATGACGATCCGTTGGGCTCCAATGACGGCGTCAAGGGCGAACAGCTGGTGGGCACCGCATTCACCGTGTGGGCTCCGAATGCCCATGCGGTACGTGTGGTGGGAGATTTCAACGGCTGGAACGGACGCACCCACGCCATGCGTGAACTGGGCTCCTCTGGAGTCTGGGAGCTATTCATTCCTGGTGTCGAAGCGGGAACGATTTACAAGTATGAGATCCTCAACGCCAACAACGAATGGGTCATGAAGGCCGATCCGATGGAGCGTTCGCATGAGATTCCGCCGCGCACCGGTTCCATCGTCGTTGACTCCGTCCATGCGTGGCATGACGAGAACTGGATGGACCAGCGAGCCAAGACCGACCCGCACAACGGTCCGGTCAGCATCTACGAGGTCCATGCCTCTAGCTGGCGCAAGGATGTGAAGAACTATCGCGAACTGGCCGACAAGCTGGTCCCCTACGTCCAGAAGGAAGGTTTCACCCATGTGGAATTCATGCCGCTGGCCGAGCATCCCTTCTCCGGCTCGTGGGGTTATCAGGTAACCGGCTATTACGCGATTGATTCGCGCCTTGGCGGCCCTGACGACTTCAAGTATCTCGTCGAGAAGATGCACGAGGCCGGCATCGGCGTAATCATGGACTGGGTTCCGGCGCATTTCCCGAAGGACGCGTTCGCCCTTGGCAGATTCGATGGCACGCCTCTGTACGAGGATCCGGACCCGACCCGTGGCGAGCATCCGGATTGGGGCACCTACGTGTTCAATTTCGGACGCCGCGAAGTGCGCAACTTCCTGGTGGCCAACGCCTGCTTCTGGCTGGACGAGTACCATATCGACGCGCTGCGCGTGGACGCGGTCTCCTCGATGCTGTACTTGGATTACAGCCGCAAGCCGGGCCAGTGGCATCCGAACATCTACGGTGGACGAGAGAACCTCGAGGCCATCGACTTCCTCAAGGAAGCCACGGCGACCGCGTACAAGAACAATCCGGGCATCATGATGATCGCCGAGGAATCCACCGCGTATCCCGGCATCACCGCACCGACCGATGCCGGCGGTTTGGGCTTCGGCCTCAAGTGGAACATGGGTTGGATGCACGACACCCTGCAGTATCTGCACGAGGAGCCGATCAACCGTAAGTGGCACCACAACGAGATCACCTTCTCCATGGTGTACGCATACTCGGAGCATTATGTGCTGCCGATCAGCCACGACGAGGTCGTGTACGGCAAGGGCTCGCTGTTCGGCAAGATGCCGGGCGATGACTGGCAGCGCTATGCCGGCGTGCGCGCGCTGTTCGCCTACCAGTGGGCCCATCCGGGCAAAAAGCTCTCCTTCATGGGCAATGAGGTGGCGCAGTACGGCGAATGGGATCATGACGGTTCGGTGGATTGGGATGCTCTCAATTGGCCTGACCACCGTGGCGTACAGAAGCTCGTCGCCGACCTGAACACCCTGTACAAGGCGTCTCCCGCATTGTGGAGCCAGGACTTCGATCCTGCCGGATTCCAATGGCTGACCAGCGATGACGCCGACCATAACACGCTCAGCTTCGTGCGTATCGGCAAGGATGGCGAGCAGATGGTCGTTGTCGTGAACTTCTCGGGCGAGGCATGGGAGGATTACCAGGTTCCGCTCACCAAGGGCGGCAAGTGGACCGAAGTGCTGACCACGGACGATAAGAAGTACGGCGGTTCCGATATTCACAACGGCACCTTCAAGGCGGTCAAGGGTGAGTATCATTCCCGTGATTGGTCCGCGAAAATCACCGTTCCGGCACTGGGAGCAGTATTCTTGAAGCCGGAACTCTGAGAAAGGCGGAACGCTATGCTCAATTCATCAGCACAATCCACAGTAATTCCACGTACCGTTCTGGTGGTCGAAGATGAACCGACCTTGGCCACCGCCATCGCGCAGCGCATCACTGCGGAGGGTTGGACCGCGCGCGTGGCTTCCGACGGCGCCAGCGCCGTCCAGGCCGCTTCCACGCTCCGTCCGGATCTGGTCATCATGGATATCATGCTGCCCGTGATGGATGGTCTTGAGGCCACCAAGCGCATCGTGGCTGAACGTCCTGTGCCTGTGCTGATTCTGACGGCGCGAGACGACGAGGCCGACAAGGTCATCGGTCTTGGTGCCGGAGCCGACGATTACATGACCAAGCCGTTCTCCATGCGCGAGCTCATCGCCCGGTGCAAGGCGCTACTTCGTCGTGTGGACAGGGCGAAGGTCATCGCCAAGAACTCCGAAAACGAGAAACTGCTTGATTTCGGCTCTCTGGTCATCGATCCGGCCCAGCGTATCGTCACCGTCAATGGGGAGCAGGTGCATTTGACCCCAACGGAATTTGATTTGCTGGCCACTTTGGCCCGCAAGCCGAAGTCCGTGCTCACTCGCGAGAAGCTGCTCGAGGAAGTGTGGGATTGGGTGGATGCGTCCGGCACCCGTACTGTGGATTCGCATGTCAAGGCGCTACGTCACAAGCTGGGTTCGAAGACCATTCGAACCGTGCATGGCGTAGGCTACGCGTTCGAACCGCCGGAAGAATAGTATGATGCGCTAAGATTTGGTGGTATGCGTACCACTGATTCAAAACCAGGGCGTTCGGTCAATCCGTTGGATACCGAACGCCCTATTGGTTTGTTCTCTTCGCTCAAAATGGAATTGAGCGTGCTGATCACCATTTCCACCATCATCGCATTCATCATGGCTTGGTTCCTGCTCAAAGTCGGATTGAGCCTGTGGATAGCCATGCCGATCACACTTGCCGTGGCTTTGGGCATCACCTATTTCTTCTCTAGAGGACTCACCTCTCCCCTGCGCGAGATGCGGGATGCCGCGGAGGCTATGGCGGACGGCGACTACACCGTCCGGGTGCATGTCGATGCCAACAGCCGCGACGAAGTCGGACAGCTGGCTTTGTCTTTCAATGAGATGGCGGAGGAACTGCAGCATGCCGACCAGATGAGACGGGACATGGTAGCCAATGTGAGCCACGAGCTGCGTACGCCTGTATCCGCGTTGCAGGCCATGGTCGAGAACATGGCCGACGGCGTTGTGGAACCGACCCCATCGAATCTGGAAAGCATTCTCAACCAAACGCACCGTTTGTCGGATCTGATCGCGTTTCTGCTTGATTTGTCCCGCATGGAAGCCGGTGCGGCGAGCCTGCAGATCGATAAATTCAATTTCGCGGATTTCATCGACGAAACCGTGGAACCGTTGGAAATCGCCGATGCCGGGCATGCCCACAATATCGAAATCCACGTGCCCGACAACATCGAAATGGAAGGCGATCAGGATCGTCTGCGCCAGTTGTTCACCAATATCATCGCCAATGCGCTCAAACACTCCGCAGACAATACCGCGGTGCTCATCGAAGCGCATGAAAACAAGGATTTCGGCACGATTGTGACGAATGTCGTCAACTTCGGCTCGCAGATTCCCCAAGAAGCGCGGTCCGATATCTTCCGTCGATTCGTCAAAGGCAAGACGGGACCAGGTACCGAATCGGGAGGAACCGGTCTTGGACTGTCAATCGCCCGATGGGCGGCGCAGTTGCATGGCGGCACGGTACGAGTGGTGGATGATCCGCGCGGCGCCGATTTCGAAATCACTTTGCCGAAATATCACATTTCCGATGACGAGTGACGATTTACGCCGTCAAAGGTCTGCCGGCCGGAGTGTGTGCCAACGCCAGCACGGTAATGACCAAAGCTCCCTGTGAAGTTAGAGCGTCAACACAACGACGCATGGTGGCTCCAGAGGTGACGATGTCATCCACCAGAATCACCGCCTTGTTTTGAAGGGTGACGCCCGGACGAACCATGACATGCCCCTTAAGGCGTTGCGCCCTCTGTTCCGTGCCCTTGGTCTCGACGGATTTGCCTTTGATTCCTTTGTTCGTCAACGCATCGCATACCTGTACGCGGAAACCTGTCCGGCACCGTAGAAACGCCGACAACCGTTTTGCCAGCGGCATCATGTGCCGTCGTCCGCGCTGACGCATGGAAGCAATCGACGACGGCGCGGGAACGACCAGTATGGTATCGCAGATCTCACGAACGCCATCCATGGCGTCAATCACACCGGCGCGTTCCGCAAGCCTGCACAACGCATCCGAGAACGGACGGTCGCATTCCTCGTCTCCGTGGTCTTTCCATGCCAGAATCGACTGTCTGGCGGCACCCCGATACCATCCGCACGCGAACCATCGACCCATCTCAGCCGTTTCCAATGGTTGGGACAGTTCGCAGTCGAATGACGCAAGACAGGCATCGCACAACACGTCATCAGGCTTGTCGCATCCCGCACAGCCTCGTGGGAACAACAGATTCGCCATATGCGCGAATGAACCCGCCATCAGATTCACGCCGGCTCCGTCATCGGGACAATCTGGCAATGATCTCGCCGCATAATTTCACGGTATCCGCGGGACCGTTCACTTTGACAGCCCTTGTGCCGGCCTTCGCCGCGGGATAATCATTGCCGTCGGGTTCCATCCGGTCTCCGATGAACACGATCTGGCCGACCTCGATATCGAGAATATCCGCGAGTTCACGGACGGCGAACGACTTATCGACGCCACGCTGTGAGATATCAACACTGCTGGAACCTCCAGGTCTTACTTCAAGATTCGGTAGTTCGGCAGCAACTGCACAGGCCAATCGGTTCTTCTTCTCGTTGGTGGGGTCCCAAGCCTCCTTGGCCTCGACGGGGGCAAGCTGCCCCAATGCGGAAAAGGTGATCTGACCGCCTCTGTCCTCGATGCGCTCGCCCCAGACATGAGTGGCCCAAATGCCTTGCTCACGAGCATTCCGTTCCAGCGATTCCTTCGCCTTGGCACGGTCCTCGTCGCTTAGATCGTGGGAGAACACTTTCCCCCACCGTTGCCCGTCCCACCGGTAGTAGCGGGTTCCGCTGGTCGGCATGAGGTGAAGTTTCGACTTGTCGGCATGGTCGGACAGCCTGTCCACCACCTGACTTTGCAGCAACGAGTATTTGCCGCCGGTGATCACCGCGACGTCAATCAATGATGTCAATGCAGAGAAGCATTCGGCCATGTCCGCTTTCATAGGTTTCTTGGACCGCGCCAACGTGTTGTCGAGGTCAAACCCAATCAGCCGCGCGCCTTCGCACAGCATGTTGACATCAACGATGTTCCAATAAGGTACGGAAATATCCGCCATGATCATTTCTCCCCTTGTCGAGCAGCCCATACCATGGTATCGCATGTTTCGAATAAGCCCTGATAAGGTAGAAACCATGCAACAGATGCCTTGGGAGACCCCGATATACCGCAACCGCCATGGACGTGGCACGCGTACGCCCATGTTTGGTACCAGACTGCCCCGGTACCGTACCAGAAGCGGTATGTTCGACGATATGCTGGTGGCGCAAATCCGCAGACTCAACGGGGCATGGCCTGAGCTCATAGCTCCGGTCCAATTCGCTGTGGAGGATGTTCCGCCATCCGATCCCGCGCCTTGGGAGGACGTTCCGCATCTTGGATCGCAGTCATTTCCCGCCGGGCACGGCATTCCACCCCGTATCGTGCTGTACCGCATGCCGCTGCAATCGCATGCCCGTAACCGTATGGACCTGCAATTCGCAATCAGGGACGAGGTGGTCTCACGTCTGGCGGAAATCTACGGACGCCGTCCGGAAGAAATAGATCCTGATTGGGGCATGTGACTTTCAACGGACAACAGTCATATCCTGATTCGCCCAGACCTGCTCTCTGGCCTCCTTCAAATCGACGGCGCCGATGATGGCAAGTCCGGCGAGTTTCGCACCGGACACATCTTTCTGTCCGACACGAAGATTCCAGACCACGGCTTGGGCGGGATCCTTCAAACGGATGGCGGCGACATCGCCATCATTAATATCGGCGATGCGCACCGACGTCGAGGCCGAGGGACGGATGGCGATTTCACGCCTGTCCACTTGTTTGCCGTCCGTGTCGTAAGCCGTCACGATCGCGGTCCGATCCCCATCCGCGGTGTTGACGAAGCCTACCGTCGCGGTGGATTGGTCAGGAACCGCGATGGCGGAGATCTTCGCCGGAGCGGACGCATTGACTAGGGCGAAATCGGACTGCCCATCGGGGCCATCGTCTGAAATCTTCGCCGTGGCAGACACCGGTTCGGAAGCGGCTATGGCGATGCCGGTAGCGGATTTTGGAACGTCTCCAAGATCGATGGCGGACGCGCGGTTCGCCTTCAGCTCCTGCTGATTGGTCTGCTGTGCCCCCTTGGAGTCGATCCAGGATACGGTGACATCCGTTTTGCGGGACGTATACAGGTACAGTGTCGCATGGTCTCCGCCATTCAAGCCGTAGAGGGCCAGAGATTTCGCGGAAGCGTTATTCGGAAGCGCGTAATCCGATCCCTTTGAGGTCAATCCGTCCATGGAGACGGTGCGGACGATTGCGGCCACAGGAGTGTCAGTTCCAGTCACCGTGGCATACAGCGCGTCTTGGCCGGAAGCAGCTGCGGAAAGATTCAGTACCGTTTCCTTGCCTGAGGCCACGGTCAGCGTCGATCCGGTGGAGAGCGCCAGCGCGCCGGATTTGTCGGAGCCCCAGATTCTGATGGTCACCGATGTGTCCTTGGCGGAGGGATTGGCCACAACAAGCTGTTGCGTCAAGCCGGTCTTCGTACCGGAAAGCAGGAACGCCTGTTTCAGCGCCGGCACGACGCAGGAGGCTGCTGATACGCCCTTCAAATCACCGTCCGTGGCCCATGACATCACTGAGGAAACCGCGCCGGTACCGTTCGAAGCCGTCAGCAGACGCGTGTCTTGCAATCGGGAGCCGTCATCGACATTGCCGGAAGCCACAAAGATGTCATCGGACGAGTCGTCTTTTTTGTCCAGCATCGACACGGATGCCGTCATGTCGGCTCCCATCGAGGCGACGGATGAATGGAACACCGAACCGAAGGCGGCGTATCTCGCGGAAGACGCGATATTGCCGTTGGATGCCTGGTATTCGCTATCTCCATAGGCATCGGTATCGGCAATGGTCATGCGAGACGGGCAGTACGTCTGCCGCTGCCGGGGGCTGACGGTACGACCCACCGAGGAGCGTTCCACCGTGGGCGTGTCCGCATGCAGCCATGATGGCCGGTATATGAGCGTCACGGCCATCAGGACCACGATGAGCAACACCGAGATTACGGCAAGCGCAATACGCAAAGGCGTATTGGGACGAGAATGTCTGCTCATGCTTCCTCCAGACCCTGACGACGAATGCGCGGAAGCGCCACCAGGCAATACGCTACAAGAACGACGCCCATGCACCACAGCCATGAACGACGCCACACACTTGAGCCGGCCTTATCAAGCCCGCTTCGATCGATATGCTGCTTGGATAGATCCTGAACCGTCAAACGATAATACGTGCCATTATCCAGACTGACGACATTCTGTGTCCCGTCAGAGGCTCCAATGTTCGAATTGAGCTGGTTCGAGGCCTCTCGCTGCGCTTTGTCGCCGTTCTGCTTGATAACGTAAATGCCGCCGAAGCCCAACTTGCCAAGCTCGTTGATGGCATCGGAATCGGCATTGGCCAGCAACTGGGCGCAATCCTGCGCAATGGTTCTGCTGGACCCGTCGGAACGTCCCGAAACCACTTCGACGCGTTGCGCGGGAGAGCTGTCAATCAAGTCGCCACGACCGGTACGCATCACACTGTAGCTGACCGATTCGGCGCTATCGGCACGCAAGGCAAGCACGCGACGTGCATCATCCTGCCCAAGGAAATCGGTCGCCACCATCGGCAGTCCAGCATCGCTGGTCTTTACCTGGCTGTGATCGCATTCGACATAGTTGAATCCCGCACAGGCCACGACGGAGACGGCCAACAGGCAAACCAATACGGCACGACCCACATGCGAGGCAATCGACACTGCCTTCGAGCCGCGTCCTTCGATTTCGACGGCGCCGGTCTTCTCATGCTGTCTCAGCATGACGAAACGTCGAACCGCGCCGCCCGACATCATGCAGATGCAGGCGAGCAAGCCCATCATCGCATATGTGGTTCCCGGAAGCATGGAACCGGAGACCGGACCATCCACATCGACGGCCACCGCAATCGCCGCGGACAGCAAGGCCGTCGCCAATCCCGCGAACACGGCGACCCACATCATACGGGACACGCGCAGCACGAAAGGTAACACCAATGACACCGCGGCCAGCAATACGATCAACGCCAGTATGGAAACCGCCACATACCGCCATGCGCCACCGTCGGCGCCGATGCCGAACACCCGCAGCAACAGATCAGACAGATTCGCGACGACCGGTTTGCCATCATGCGCGGAGGAGGGCAGCATGACGCTGCCGAACAGCTGACGCCATGTACCGTCGGAAGCGAAACGAACGGCATTGACCAACGTCGGCGCGCATACGAACGCCGCCGGAAGCGGAATCAGAAGCAACGCGGGCTTATGGGAGCGGACGAACAGCAGGAATCCCAGGAAGGTGAGCATCAGCGGCAGCAACAACTGCGGCTGCGCGGCGACGACCGGAATGAAACACAGCGCCGCAACCGCCGCCGCCTGGACCGACGCGTGGGGATTGACCAGATCCTCCGTCCGATACATGCCGACCGCACGGAACGAGAAGGCGAAAGCGGCCGGAAGAAACACCATGACCGTCAGCATCGTGACATCCGCGTCATCATAAAGTCCCATGGACAACGCCAACGCGAACCACGCCAACGCGACCACGCAGCGCACCGCATCCGAGCGGGTGAAGATGCCGGCCAGCGCCCAGAAGGAAAACACCGTGAGCGGGGCTGCAAGGAAGAACATCAGTCCGACAGCTCCGGCAACATGTCCACCAGTGAGCACCGACGCCAGCGCAAGCACCAACAGCCATGGCGCGTTAGGCGCACTGATGCCCGTGCCTGAGGCATACGACCATGACGTGGTCGCGGTATGAAGCAACTGGGTGAAGCTCGCGCCCGTGGGCAACAGCTGTGCGGAATACATCGACGCACCCGAACATACGGAACGAAGCACGTCCCAATACAGCACGACTATCCATATGCCGGCAATCAGCGCCGCGCCGAAGGCCAATCCCCATCTACGCAGCAACCGTTTACGCAGATGGTCCTTCTCAAGAGGACTGAGCAGCACGACATCCCTCTGGTCGCGCAACGCACGGCGACGGTCGAGCCATTCCCTGACCTGCCGATGATTCGCAGACAGCGTGGATAGCGATTTAAGCGTGACCTTGCTTTGCCTGCGCAACCGCGCATGGGCGCGCCAAGCACCCCGCAGACGCAGCAGCGCACGCCACGGCATCGCCAGCTCGCAGCATGCATGATACGGCTGTTTGCGCGCCAAGCAAAGCACGGCCAATCCCAACGACTGGATGATGGACCACAGCCAAAGCAACGGCCACCATGAACGGTGCATGTCAGTGTACGCGTATTTGGCATTCGCCTCGCGTACGGCAAGATACGGATCGATGCGACCGTCCTCGTCTTCCACAGGGCGCCCGTTCTTGGAACGGATTCCTTCGAATCGGGCTCTTCTGTGGGCGATGCGAGCCTGGGGAACCACTACGACACGCCCACCGCCAAGACATATGCGGCGGCACAGGTCCGTGGATTCCGCGAAGGTGCCGAACCAGGGGTCAGCCCCTTCGAACGCACGCAACGTAGCCAACGGCACCAACGCGCCCGATAGGGAGACCGACAGCACATCCTGACGCCCGTCATATTGCTCCTGGTCAGGCTCGCCGTCGACCACCAAGGAAACGACATCATGGTGCCCGGCATACAAACCCACATTGTGCAGGTTCTTCGCCTGCCAATCCAACTGCTTGGCACCGAGCAGCGCGGCTGTCGGCGTGTTTCTCCACGCATCCAGCAACGTCTCGAAGCACCGGTCATCCGCCGGCCGCGAATCGTCATGCAAGGTCCACAACGCGCGGATGCCGGCATCAATGCCGATCTGATCCATCGCACGCGTTACAGCGTCCATGAAGGACGCCGCCTGCTTCACTCCCACCAGAATGACCCTCACCGTTTTGGCTTCCGGCACTTCCGTAAGCACATCCTGTGATGAGTGAATGACATCGAAGGTCATCTGCATGGGCTGCTCGATCTGCCCCGTGCAATCGGCGATAACGATCATTCCTGGAAGCATGCGCTGCGCAAGCACCGCTCCAACGGTAGAAGCGAGGAATCGAAGGTCATGCTGCGCGGTGATCACCGCAGCCACGGACATATCGACGTCCTGCCGATGCGTATACGGTCTGCTGTTCAGCACATCGGTCACGATTGTCTGGATATCGCTGCTGGCGTTAGAATTCATAATTTAAGTGTACGCACGGGACGCACCATGCCTTCAAGCCCGTTCCTTGTGCTCTTTTTTGTAGCGACGACGCTCACGCTCGCTCATACCGCCCCAGATACCGAAACGCTCATCATGGTCGATGGCCCATTTCAGACACTGTTCACGGACTTCACACTGGGCGCAAACCCTCTTCGCATCCCTGGTGGAACCGCCTTTTTCCGGGAAGAATGCTTCGGGATCGGTCTGCGAGCACAGCGCTTTGTGCTGCCAAGACACGTCATCATCCCGCTTGAACAAACCCCACAGTTCAGCAAGCGGATTCTCAGAAGACTCATCAGTCACGCCCCACATGAGTCCTCCCATAATTGTGTGCGCACCTTTTATGCGCATACTTTCACACCGCTTCAAATTACACACACGCAATGTAATTTTGTCAAGTTTCCCCGTGTCAATGCCTATATTTCAGAAAATCCATGCTAAAGTTCAGCCCAATCTGGGGTCTACAGTCGCAGAATCGGTGAAAATCGGCCATTAACCCTATAATTGCCCATTTGGATAGTGGTAGGTTCTAAAAGCATTGCGTCAAACGCGCATCTCAATCAGGAAGGCAACACCGTGGCAACGTCATCAACCGGCAATAAGCTTCCTAACATCAATGGTCTTCAGGATGCGAAACCACGTCACAGCCTGGGATATCGCGTGCAGCATCACGTCAGGACCGCAGTCGCCGCGGCAATCGCCGCGACTCTGGTGTTCGTCGGCACTGCAGCTGCCGCTACTTGGATGGACGTCAATGGCATCATCAAGAACAATTCGGTCGGCGTGATCGGCCAGGGTTCCCTGAATACGGACGCATCCATCATCGATCCGAACTCCGGCAAGCCGATCGAGTTCGTGCTGATCGGACAGGATTCCCGTGACGGCGCGGAGAACCAAGCCATCGGAGGCAGTTTCGATGACGTCATCGGCAACCATCAGGCCGACACCGCCATGATTGTGCAGATCTCCGCCGACCGCAAGGAAATCAACCTGGTCTCCATTCCACGAGATTCCCTGGTGGACGTGCCTCAGTGCGAAACGTCGAAGGGCACGATTCCCGCACAGTATAACGTCATGTTCAATTCCATCTTCGCAGGTGCCTACAAAACCGGCGGAGATCTCTCCTCGGCGGCCAGCTGCACGCTGAACGCCGTGAACAGTCTCACCGGGTTGAATATTCAGAACTTCATCGTCGTGGACTTCGCCGGCCTGGTCAAGATGATTGATTCAGTCGGCGGCGTGGACCTGTGCATTCCGCAGAACGTCAACGACCCGTACACCGGACTCAATCTCGACAAGGGCATGCACCATCTTGACGGCGTTGCGGCGACGCAGTACGCCCGGATCCGTCACGGCATAGGAGACGGATCCGACACCTCGCGTACCACACGTCAGCAGTATCTCATCAAGCAGCTGATGAGCGAGGCGCTCAGCAAGAATCTGTTCACTGATACCGCGCAGCTGTACCAGCTGGCGAAATCCGCGCTGAAATCGCTCAACATATCCCAAGGCATGGCTGATACCGCGGCTTTGGCGGGACTTGCCATGAGCCTGAAGAATTTCATCATGACCAACCTGCAGACCCAGACCGTCCCCGTGGTCCCAGCACCGTCCGACCCCAACCGTTCCGTCTGGACCGACGAAGCCGACAATCTCTGGGAGAAGATGCGAGCGGGCAAGCCGATTTTCGATACCGCCGATTCAAACTCGGGCGACTCCTCCGACACCAGTTCAGATAATTCAGCCAGCTCCGACGATTCCGGCACGACCGACAGCAACCAGTCGGACACCACTGCCGAGACTCCCGATCCCGTCACGGGACTGATCACCAAATCCGACGGCACGTTGGTCGATCCAAGCACTGGCGGCACCGTCGACCCGGATGACGGCTCCATTCATGACGCGACCACGGGCCAGTATATCGGCCTTGCGGATCGATACCTTAATGCGACCGTATGTGCCGTTCCGGCAAAGAACTGACGTAGACCACGCAATCACGTCCCCTTTCAACGTATGACGCAGGGACGAATCTTTTTGGAGGAACCATGAGTGAAGGCAAAGGAGCAAAAGAGCCTACGAGCGTGCCACCAAGTTTCATTCCGTCATCAGGACGCAAAAAAACCATGCCGTCCACGGATTCCTCCCGCTCGCAAAGCGCACCGAGCCAGCCAGCGAGTTTCGCACCGGCGAAACGTTCTGACCATGCATCATCTGTAAAACCGGCCAAACGCACGGCGCGTCCTTCTTCCTCGGTTCCGCAAAGCTTCCAGCCTGCGGCACGGGCAACGAGCGAGACAAGAAGAAACCCTTCATCATCTCCGGTGTCCTTCGCTCCAGAACATACCCGCACGGCCAATCCAACGCAGCAGTTCCGGGGGTCATCCTCCGTCTCCACGGCGCTCCGATCTGTTCCATCCTCTCCAGCGACGGCTTCCGTGCCAAAAAGAAGACCTCGCGTCGGACGTATCGTCCTTTCCATTTTCCTTGTACTGATTCTCGCACTGGGAATAGGGGTATTCTCCGCTTGGAACTGGGTCGATGACCAGCTCAACAAACAGACCTGGCTGACATCCAAAGCGGACACCGCCGGCGAAAGCTGGCTTATTCTTGGCTCCGACGAACGTGAGGGCACCATCGGAGACGCCGGCGACGTCGAAGGTTTCAGAACCGACACCATTCTTGTACTCACCAAGCCGAAGACAGGATCGTCCTCGCTGATTTCCATTCCTCGCGATTCCCTGGTGGAAATCGATGGGAGCTATATGAAGATCAACGCCGTGGCGCAGCTGTACAGCCGCAAACAGTTGGTCAACGAGGTGGAGGACATCACCGGCCAGAAAATCAACCATGTGGCAATGGTCCGCTTCGGCGGACTCGTCAAAGTGGTCGATGCCTTGGGAGGCGTGGACCTATGCTACGACCAGAATGTGAATGACCCTTATTCGGGTATGAACTGGACCGCCGGATGCCACACCGTGGACGGCAACACCGCTTTGGCGTTCTCCCGTATGCGATATGCCGATGTGCAAGGCGATTTCGGCCGTGCCGCACGTCAGCGCCAGGTGATCAACGCCATCGTCAAGAAGGGCGCTTCCAAACAGACGCTCACGAATTTCAACAAGACCAAAAAGGTCGCCGCAGCGGCGTTGAGCTCCGTAACCGTGGATGAGAAAGCATCGACTTCCTCTCTGCTTCGGATGGCGTTGGCTTTCAAAAGCGCCTCAGGCAAGGATGGCATTTCAGGAAGCGTGTATTGGACCGATCCGGACTATTACGTCGATGGGGTCGGATCGTGCGTTCTGCTGAATGACGCGAAGAACATCCAGCTTTTCTCCGAACTCTCACACGGCACGCATTCCGCAGGAACCGTGGGCACGCTGGCCGAACAGCAAAACTGACGACACGCCGGAGGATGTGGATAACCCACATCCTCCGACCACAACCCTCATATTGGCTTGCGGCATGCCGCCGCTCTTGCCCATGCTGGCCGTATGAACAAAAAGGCCCCTCACCGTATAAGCGAACAACATCTCACTGTATTGAGTTGGAGCGCGCCTTTGCTGGCGCAGCTCATCATGCTGATTGTCATGTGTATGCAACGTCATTGGCTCTATGCGGCGATGCTCGCTCCGAGTCTGCTCGGCAGCGCATTGATGCTCATCACCATGATCATGCGCGTCAGGCATGAAGAAACGAACAGCAACACCATTACTGGAAGCGATTCGCCGGTTCCAACGCATCATAACGGAAACGAAATCGACCATGCTCAGCTTTTCGCCGACATGCCGTCCATAAGTTTTGAGCATCTGCATGGCCTGGACAACGACCCGCTCATATGGCGCACCATCGTGCGTAATTGGCTTGTCCGTTCCCCAACGAACGGCATCGGCATGTCAGAACATGGCATATTCCATATAGATCTGGCATCATCCGGACCACATGCCATGGTCGCGGGGACCACAGGCTCGGGGAAATCCGAACTGCTGATCAGTTGGTGCATGGCATTGGCGATTCGGCATAGTCCTCAAACCCTCCATTTCGTCTTTCTGGATTTCAAAGGAGGATCGACCTTCAACGCTTTGGAGCGTCTGCCGCATACCGTGGGCAACGTCTGCGATCTTGACCTCGCCCATGCCGTCCGTGCGCTGAACGCCATAGAACAAGAATTGGCACGCAGGGAGGCCTTGGTAAGTGCCGAACGCGTTTCCAGATTCGACCAGCTTTCCCATCCCCCTGCACGGCTCGTGGTGGTCATTGACGAATTCCATGCATTGCGCGACCGTCTACCCGACTATATGCAGCGACTCAATCGATTGGCGTCGCTCGGACGCTCTTTGGGTATGCATCTCATCGTATGCACGCAAAATCCCATGGGTCAGGTCCATGCCGATATGAAGGCCAACATATCGCTGAGCATCTGCCTACGCGTCACCGACCAAATGCAATCGAATGAACTGATCGGCACCAAGGATGCAGCTTTGATTCCACCGGCCTTCCCCGGTGCCGCTTACTGTCATGACGGTCAACGCACTGTTCCTTTCCGCTGCAGCGCGGTCCATGACATTGATTCCTTGGTGCATGCCATCAACACCGCATCGGCATTCAGCGGCACCACCAATCCCTCCCCTTTGTTCTCCGCGCCGCTCGCACCACATGCAGGCAAAGACGATTTGACGGCGCCACAGCGAGAGGCATGGCACCATGTGCCTTTTGCTTTGAGCGACGACGGTGTACTCATCTCCACCGCATTCCTTGACGTAGGACACGGCAACATCGCCGTGATTGGCGCATGCGGAAGCGGCAAAACCAATCTGCTGCTCTGCTGCGCCAGCCGTCTCTATGAATCCGGTCGCTGCACCATCCGGTTCACACGCAAGACGAACAGCGAATGGACCACCGACGACGGCAGAATATCGCCGCAGCACGAACGCACCATATGGTTCGTGGATGACGCCGACGAATTGCTCTCCCCTTTCGCAGCCATGCCCGAAGCCGATAAGCTCAAGACCGCACTCGCCGATCCGTCCGTCACGGTAATCGCAGCTGTGGAAAAGCCGCAAAGCACCCTACTTGAACGTTGCCTCACACGTGTTGCGTTTCCTTGCGGAGAGAGAGCCACCGATGTGATGATGGGGATTCCCAGCGCGGTTCTCGACGGTTTCGGCGTCGATGACTATGCCATTGCCGGGCGTGGGGTCTTCATCCAACAAGCACGGGCATGTCCCGTGCAATGCGCGGAATTCCAAGGATTCTAAAAAAAACCTGGCTTCTTTTGCGAAAAAGTCTTGAAAAATCATCCGATTCGTGGTTATCTAAATAACGGATAGAACGCCACTTATGGCAAGAGGAAGGCGATTACATGAGCAGTGCTTTCGATTGGCGAGCCAAGGCCGCGTGCCGGGATAAGGATCCGGAACTGTTTTTCCCGGTCGGCAACACCGGTGCCGCCTATCAGCAAATCGAAGAAGCCAAGGCCGTTTGCCGTACCTGCAAGGTGATTGACGCGTGTCTGAAATGCGCGCTCGACACCAATCAGGACTACGGCGTTTGGGGCGGTCTGAGCGAAGACGAGCGGCGCGCGCTCAAGCGGCGCGCGATGCGTGCACGTCGCTCGCAGGCCATGCAGATGCAGGTCTGATTCTTTTCAGGGCATATGGAAGGGCCGGTCGGATTCGATGGAATCCGACCGGCCCTTCCATATGCCATTCCAGTTCTAGAGGTCAGTTATCTTGCGCGGCACGCAGTTTCATGTCGAGCACCACACGGGTACCACCACCGCGACGTGGCTCCCAATGCACCGTTCCGCCAAAATCATTGGTGACGAACGTGTTGATGATCTGTGTTCCAAGCCCTGATCCGGAAGAGCGAGCCATGCCATCATGCTCCTCATCCGCCAAGCCGGTGCCATCATCCTCCACCACCACGTTGAGGTTATTGCCACCGCGGCCCACGGAAATCGTGATATGTCCTTCCTTACGTCCTTCGAAACCGTGTTCCACCGAATTGGTGATCAGTTCGGTAAGCACCAACGATAGCGGCGTGGCATCCTGTGCCGGCATCATGCCGAATTTGCCTACGAAATCGACATCGATGTGCTGGTCGCGCATCGTAGCCAAATCGACGGCCATCTTAAGCAGGTTGGAAATGACCTTGTCATAGTCGACGATCTCATCGGCGGTCTGGCTCAATCCCTCATGCACCATGGCGATGGTCTGCACGCGGCGCTGTGCTTCCTTGAGCTCCTTTTTGACCTCTTCGGACTTGGTCTTGCGCGCCTGCAAGCGCAGCAACGCGGATACCGCCTGAAGATTGTTCTTCACACGATGGTGAATCTCGGAAATGGTGGCGTCCTTGGTCTGCAATTCCTTCTCGCGGCGGCGCAATTCGCTGACGTCACGGCACAGCACGATACCACCCACGCGACCATTGGCGTCCATCAACGGCAGAGAGCGCATGGACACCGCGGCTTTGTTGGCGTCCAATTCGGAATCCACCGCGGCTTTGCCGCTCAGTACCAATGGCAGCGTTTCCAGCACCGGATCGTTCTCATGCAGCAGTTTGGTGCCGATCTCGCTCAGATACTCCCCCTGCATGGTGCTGACCGATCCCAAACGACGGAAACAGCTGATGGCGTTCGGAGACGCGTATCGGACGATGCCGTCGACGGTGAGCACGATGAAGCCATCCGCCACACGTGCGTTATGGCGCTGGTTCATAACCGGGTTACGGTACGGGAACTGGCCGCGCGGAATCATCTCATACAGCTGTTTGCCGGCGCTGATGCTTTCGGACTCATAACGGCCGTTCGATTCGCGTGTGGCCATGTTGGTCTCGCGGACCACCAAGCCAAGCGTCTTGCCATTATGACGCACCGGGGCGTACACGTTGCAGACCTTGGCCTTGCCGACCGTACGCAGTTTCGAGGAGCGGAACACCGATTCGGAGTCCATGGCCGCGTCAAGCTCGGCGCACAGGGATTCCGGGACGACGTTGCCGACCACATCCTCGGCTCTCAGACTCATCACCGTGGACGGACGGCATTGCTCGGCAATGATGTACTTGCCCTCGCCGTTCTGCAGGATTAGCAGCAAGTCGGCGAAACTCAAATCGGCAATCACCTGCCAATCGGCCACCAACTGGTGCAACCATTCACGATCGTCGTCACCGAAATCCGGACGGGTCATCAGGATATGTGAGAAATCAGCCATGCAACCATAATACGCATCAATGGCGAGGTTGCATACCATATGCCCACGTATAATGCGGAAACGCCGATTGACATATCCGACGGTTACGCTAACGTAGGTTACGGTTCCGTAACTTATAGTGGAGGCATCCGATGGCGAAACCTACAAACGCAGAAATCGAGGCGAAACGCGCGGTCATCGCCGAAGCACGCGAGCAGGCCCTGCAGGCGAAAGCTGAGACCATTCGCGTGAAGGCGCACAATAAGGCCGAGAACATTCGACGCAAGGCGGATGCAAAAGCCAAACGTGCCATCGCCAAAGGCGAAGCCCATGCCGCAAAAATCGAAGGCATCGTCCCCGCCGAAATCGAACGCAAAATCAGACTCGACGTGCATGGCAGGCCAAAGCCGCTCCTGCGTGGCTGGATCCACGCCATCGCCACTCCCCTGGCTCTTGCCGCGGGCATCGTGCTGATCTGCCTCGCTCATGGCACCGGGCTCAAATGGGCGTGCGCCGTGTTCATGACCTGCTCGCTGGTACTGTTCGGCAATTCCGCCTGTTATCATCTGGGAGATTGGTCACCACGGGTTACCGATGTGCTCCGTCGCATCGACCATATGAACATCTTTTTGCTGATCGCCGGCACTTATACGCCCGTTTCCTTCGCGCTCACGACATTCTGGCGTGATTCCATCATCGCGGGCATGTGGATCTGCACCACGGTGGCGCTCATCATCCATGTCATCTGGATCAGCGCGCCTCGCTGGCTTTATGTTCTTGTCTATATTATTTTCGGCGTGTCCGGCGTCGCGTTCATGGGATTGTTCTGGATGTCCCCCTATGCCGGACCTACCGTGGTGATACTGCTGTGTGCCGGCGGCGCCTGCTATATCGCCGGAGCCATCGTGTATGCGCTGCGCAAGCCCGACCCCTGGCCGAAGGTGTTCGGCTTCCATGAGATCTTCCATACCGGAACCGTGGCGGGATACGCCTGCCACATGGTGGCCATCTACATGGTGATCGTGCAATTGTGGCCCTAAGGCGTAATCAACCCCACATGGACAAAACAAAATAAGCCCGTCCCCTCATCGTACGAATGCGATGGAGGAACGGGCTGTTGTTTTCGTCACACGTATGTCAGGCGAGCGGCTTGGCTTCCTTGATGGTCACGGAAATCTCACGGCCGTTCGGAGCGGTATAGGTCACCGTATCTCCGGCATGAGCGCCATTGATGGCGGCGCCAATCGGCGATTCAGGACTGATGATGCTGTAATCCGTGGCGATGGACAGGTCTCGCGTGCCAAGCACGTACACCATTTCACGTCCGTTGACTTCAAGGGTCACTAGGGATCCGTCACCGACCTCACCGGCCTTGGGCGCAGTCAGAATCTTCGCATTGCGCAGTTTGACGGTCAGTTCGTCGATGCGTCCCTGATTCACGCGCTGCGCCTCACGGGCAGCCTGATAGCCGCCGTTCTCACTCAAATCGCCTTCGGCACGCGCCGCGGAGACCTTGGACAGAATCTCGTCACGGTACTCGCCCTCACGCCAGGCGAGTTCTTCTTTCATCTTGTCGTACGCCTCCTGCGTCAGCAGGATCGTCTTTTCTTCGGCCATGTTATCCTCCTTGACCTTGGAAGAATGATACCCGTCAATCAGCGGGTGGAGATGATGTCGATCACGAACACCAGCGTGTCCTCGCCGCCGATGCCGGCCTGCGGAACGCCACGGGAGCCATAACCGTACTCCGGCGGAATGGACACCACCAGGCGGGAACCGACGTTGTGTCCCGGAACGGTCTGATCCCAGCCCTTGATGACCTGTCCCACACCGATGCCGAACGTGGCCGGCTGGTGACGGTCGAAGCTGGAGTCGAACGGGGTGTCCTTGCCCCAGACCACACCATGGTAGTTGACGGTGACGGTGTCTCCACGGCGGACCATCGGGCCATTGCCTTCAAAGAGCTCCACGACCTTCAGGCCGGCGGGAGCGATCTCAGTCGGGAATTCGATGGTCGGCCGATCGCCGAATTCGGCATTGACAACAGGCATTTCAGATGCCATGGTGAACCTCCTTGAAAAAACACAGTGTCACCAAGATTAGCACCATCCATCGCTAGCATTCAACAACATTGACCGCAAGACCGCCTTTCGACGTCTCCTTGTACTTGGCCATCATGTCCTCGCCGGTGTCCTTCATGGTTTTGATGGCTTGGTCAAGACTCACGATATGCGTGCCGTCGCCCAGCATGGCCATACGGACCGCGTTGATGGCGGTATTGGCCGCCATGGCGTTGCGTTCGATGCAGGGAATCTGCACCAGACCACCGACCGGATCGCAGGTCAGTCCCAGATTGTGCTCGATACCGATTTCCGCGGCATTCTCCACTTGGTGAGGCGTGCCGCCCATCACGGCGCACAGCCCCGCCGCGGCCATGGAACAGGCTGTGCCGACCTCGCCTTGACATCCGACTTCAGCACCGGAAATGGACGCGTTGCGTTTGAACAAGTATCCAATCGCCCCTGCGGTCAGCAGGAACGTCACCACACCATCCTCATCCGCATGATCCACGAAATGCCAATAATAGTGGAGCACCGCCGGAATGACGCCAGCCGCACCGTTGGTAGGCGCGGTGACGATGCGTCCGCCTGCCGCGTTCTCCTCGGAAACCGCCAATGCGAACAGGTCGACCCATGCGGCGTCCGATGATTCGAGTACAACGTCGGAGCGCCTGCCGTCCCGTTTGAGCACGTCGCTGTTGGACGCGAGCCTTGCATACATTTTTGGCGCCCTGCGGGGCACGTCAAGGCCGCCAGGCAGAACGGTTTGGCTGGTATTGCAACCGTGCTGCACGCAGCGGCGCATCACATGCCATACAGTGTCCAAATCGCTGCGCACCTGCACGGCGGACCGCATGGCCGTCTCATTGGCCCACACCACATCGGCCACACTCATGTGATGTTCATCGCACAGCGAGATCAGTTCGTCGCATGTGGTGAACGGATAGGGCATGTCCATATCGATATCGGTTGAGGAATCGTCGGTCTGATCGGCGAAGGCCGTTCCCGCAGGGGGTTTCTCATGGATGCCGATCATCAGGTCGTCGGCGTCGCCTTGTCTGACGAATCCACCGCCAATAGAATACCAGACCTGTTCGTCGATGAGATTGTTCTGCCGGTCGAAGGCTTGGAATCGCATGCCGTTGGGATGGGCCGCCATGCGGTGCCATACATCCATCACCACATCGCGTCCGTAATCGAAATCGATGCGATGCGTGCCGTTGAGCATCAGCTCGCCGCCTGCCTCGCATTCCATACGGATATTGCTCATGTGATCGGTATCGACGGTTTTCGGTACGTTGCCTTCCAAGCCCGCCACCGTGGCGCGATCGGTACCGTGCCCAAGACCGGTCAGGGCGAGCGAACCATACAGTACCGTTCGCACGCGGCCGACCCGGTTCAGTATGCCGTCACGTTCAAGGGAGGCAGCGAATCTGCTGGCCGCGACCATCGGTCCTACGGTGTGCGACGAGCTGGGGCCGACGCCGATGGTGAACATCTCCAGAATGCTGAACATGTATATTGCGCTCTCTTTTCCGCGTCTTCGCCGTCACGCCGCGTAAAGCACGCTGAACATGCGAATCATGATGAGTAGGCCGATGATGGCAATGACGATTTCCGCGATAAGCAGAATTATCGCAACGGTTTTGCGATTGCCGAGTTTGACGTCGAGCAGTTTTGCGAAAAGGAAAGCGACGAAGCCCAAGGCTGCTCCGTTCAGCGCGATCGCGCCGACCTGGCCGTTGGTAAGAACGCTTTCCCCGACTTTGGCGAGTATCGAATTGATGGTGGCGGTGAACACCAGCAGGCTCCATACGCCGTATCCAATCAATCCTACCGCCGCATAGCCGAACGGGCGGAATCGTTCCTTGAGTTTGAAAGTGAACGATTCGGCGCACCACAACAATGCGAAGCCCACAACGAAGGTGAACGCCACGGCAAGGAATGCGGCTTCCAATGCCCACGGAACGAGTGCCAACGAATGGTCCATCAAGGTAAAGTACAGCGGAGAACATGCGATTTCGCCGATAGCGAGCACGCCGGCAACGATAATCGCCTGCGCAAGCATCAGGGGGATTTCAGTGGCGGGCTGTTCGATTACAGGCTTGATGTCTTTCGAAGTCATGCGTCATCCGTTTCAGTCGGTGTCATACGGTTTGTAATGTCCGACAGTGTACCTACGGAATGTTTCGGGAACGATATGCCACATTTTGCCTACACATTGCCCACATTTTTCCATAACCCACCGTGGAAAAGGGTTGAATCGCAGTGAATCGCGATGATGCCAAAACCGTTGGAGAATAAAGGAAAACCGCCATTTCTGGCGGTTTCCAAAAGTGCCTCCAGCGGGACTCGAACCCACCGGCGAAAAGCCTCAGACACCAACCGTTTCAACGGTTCCATCGACACCTTGCGTCACGTTTGCCCACATTTTGCCCACATTCCGCGAAAAAAGCAAACCACCCATCCTCTCCGACAGCTCATCCAGATCATCATCGAAGAGATCGGCGTAAACGTCCAATGTCATGGCGGCCGACTTATGCCCCAGCTGCCTTTGCACGGTCTTGACGTTAGCGCCTGACTGCACCATGAGACTAGCGGCCGTATGGCGCAGATCGTGAATCGTCATGTGGCCACGGTCCACGCCCGCGCGACGAAGAGCCACCGCGAACCATCCATCGCTTCGCGTCGGATTCCAGCCGTTTCCCATCGGCTCGTCCAAAGGCTCACCGGGAGCGGTGAAAAGGAAATCGGACGGCCTGCGCCCCTCGCATTGCCTGGCGAGCAGTGGACGCAACACCAGGGGGAACATCACCGAACGTCCATCATGGGTTTTCGGGTCGGTCTCCACCATCCTGCTGGAAAGACGCGTGATGCTCCTATATATATGCAGCCGACAGCGTTGCAGATCGACATCCTCGACACGGAGCGCCACAAGCTCACCCCACCTCATGCCGCACAAGCCCAAGGTCAGCACGATCGGCTCACGCCACCCGCACTGCATCGCCACACGAGACAATTCGTCGGCCGATAGATAGACATGCTTCCGCACCTGCTTGCGCGGCAGCTCGATGCCGTCGCATGGATTGTCGTGGATGCACCGATCGGCCTTTGCCCTCTCCATGAGGCTGCGAAGCAGATTCTCGGCGCGAATCGTCACCGACGCGCTGCGTCGTCCTGCCAGATCGGTGACCCACCTCTGCACTTCGTCGCGCGTGATTGACTGCATCTCCCGCATGCCCCACTGCGGCTCCACATGCACGCGCCAAGCGTCTTCCAGCGACTTGATGTAGCTTGGCTTCGCCTTGGTCTTCTTGGCGGCCAGCCACGGCTCCCAGAAGTCCTCCACGAGCCTGCGTCCTGCCTGTGGGTCGATGTAGGCTCCGACGCTTTTCGCGGTGGTCACATTGGCCGCTCCCCACGCATCGGCGTCCATCTTGCGCTTGAAGCCACGCCTTCCGGTGGACGACCCGTCGGGCTTGCGGTAGCGCACCTCGTAGCGTTTGCCGGATTTCGTGGAATATTGGCGGATGGTGTAGGCCATGAGGGGTCTCCTTTGCTGACATGCCAATTATAAGAGAGGCGGAGCCTTACATTGCCCGGCTCCGCCTCTTGTCCGTTTGTGTCAGCAAAAAGGACGTTTCACAGTCTAATACGCGACACGCCCAACTTGATTATTACTACTGTAGTGGTAATATTAATTATGTCAGCAAAAGAAAGGACAAACAAAATGAACATCATGGAAATCAACATGGCCACCGCCCAAGACTACATCAACGACTATCTCACCAACTCCTCCATGAACCCGTCCGATTGGGACGTCTATTGGGCGGCATCCGACATGATCGACTTCATGACCGCCAACAACATCGAAGATTACGACGACGTGCCGGCCGACACGTTCACCGAAATCCTCGAAAACAACGCGAACTGACCGAGGCTGACATGACGCGCAGAAAAAACAAGCGCCTCCGCCTAACCCCATCGCACCTGCCGCTCATCCGAGACAAATTCGTCACCGTCTGGCGGGAACGGGCGATGAGGCAGTACGAAGCCAAGCCGCAATACCGGCGCATCTTGGATGGAATGTGGAGCGAAATCGATCAGATGTCCGTCGCGCAATTGTGGTGGATCAGCCGCGACATGGCCAAGCTTGCCGCCGACACCGCCGCGCAGGGCGACTTCCCGCGGATGCAGGCCCCGGCCGCAAGCGGAGTGATGTTCATTGAGGGTGGGGTTCCGGTAGACACGTCGTCGATTGGCATCACCAGCAATGTCGCGGGATTCTTCTGGGATCGGATTGGCGATGGCGAGACCTCCGTCATGGCATTTACCGATGATCCTGAATCGCTGCGGAAGAGTGGTGCGGACTCCATCGGTCTGCCTATCGATTGGCTTGACTTGACGGCAGCTAGGGCAAAATCCATCCACGATGCGGATGCTGTGTTTCAAAAAGCATGGATTGACTATCTGCAAGCCGTCTGGGCGTTGAGCGGCGAGCCGCGGATCTGCGACACCAAGCCCGCCGAACCCAGCATGAGATACCCGTTGCCGTCGCGCTTCGAGCCGGAGATCCGCAAGGTCAAGATGCTGGTGCTGCGGGAGAATCTGCATCGTCCAGGCGAGAGCTCGGATGATGATGAGCGTGTGCGGCGTGAGTATTCGCACCGTTTCATCGTGCGTGGTTTCTGGCGTAATCAGGCGTACGGGCCGGACCATTCGTTGAGGCGTAGGCAGTGGATTCCGCCCTTCGTCAAAGGCCCGGCCGACAAGCCGCTTGTCTGTAAGGAGACGGTGCGCATATGGAAACGGTGAGCGACATGATCGCCGGCTTTCTCGTCGGTCTGACGCCGGGTACGAGGGCGCAGTATCGGAGCGTCGTTTCGCGATGGCTCCGCTGGTGTGCGGATAATGGCATCGACATGCTGCGGGCGAAGCGCACCCATATCGAGGCGTTCGCCGCCTATGACGGCGGCATGCGGCCAGCGGCGAAAAGCACGGTGTGCAGGAATCTGAGCGTCGTTTGCTGCCTCTACCGCTACCTCTGCGAGGAGGGGTACATCGACTCCGACCCCGGCGAGCACGTGCGCAGACCGAGGCTCTACGGCCATTCCGACGGAACATACCTCACACGCGACCAAGCCGTGGCCTTCCTGGCCGAGGCGCGCCACATGGACGCGCAGACGGACGCCTTGTGCAGTCTGCTGCTGCTGACCGGAGCGAGGATAGGCGAGGTGCTCGGATTGGACGTCGAGGACTGCCACCTGGATGACGGGCGCCCGTGGGTGCGGTTCGACCGCAAGGGCGACTGGTCTCAGCGCGTGGCAGTCCCGTCCGATGCGGCCAAAGCGCTTGCCCGGCATCTCGGACGCCGCAAGCATGGGCCGGTGTTCCGTGATTCTTCCGGCGTGCGGCTACGGCATCAGCGGGCTGTCGGCATCGTCTCGTCGGTGGCCCTGCGGATCGGCGTGCCAAGTATATCTCCGCACTCATTGCGGCGCACCTTCTGCACACTCTCCCGCGACGCGGGAGTGCCGGACAGGGACATCATGGCCGCAGGCGGGTGGAACAGTCCGCAGATGCTCGACTATTACGACATGTCCCGTCGCGGGTTGAATGGCAAGGCTGGCGACGGATTGCAGGATTACCTGGGCAAGGAGGATTGATATGTGTTTGAGGTCGATGCGCGAGCGTGCCGGATTGTCGCAGCAGGATCTGTGCCGGGCGATTGGGAGCAGTACCGTGGGGCGGGTGTGGGCGTGGGAGGCGTGGTCCGACAGTCCACGTCCGAAGTCGGCGCGTGACCCGCATTTGATGGGGTTTTCCACGGCCAAGGTGCTGGCGGACGAATTGGGTGTGACGTTGGATGATTTCTGGGCCGGATTGAGTGAGTGATGCGACACGCCCAACTTGATTATTACTACTGTAGTGGTAATATTAATTATGTCAGCAAAAGAAAGGACAAAAAATGGTCAAGCTCATCGACAACAACAAGGCAGTGGAAATCAGCATCCGCGAGTGGGACGAGGAGAATCCGGGATACGGCCCCGACTGGTCCGCCGACTTCTTCGAGGTCGGGGCCCTGCGGCAGGTACCGAATCTAAGCGACTATACGGATGCCGATCTTGCGGAACTTGGGCTTCCGTCGCGTGCCGTAATCCAGCTTGATGATGTGGTGGAACCGTCCGGCCGCATTATTGACGGTATCGGTACATTTGGGTGTGATGATGACGGCTACTTGGTTGATGACGTCGATTACTGCATTGAGCAGGCGAACGACATGGTGGCCGGTATCGGCGACTTCGCGGAAGACGGTCCACAGCCGAATCAGGTCGTTGACGTGACGGAACTCGACCGGAGCGCATACCCGAAGCTGTGACCGCCGGCAACGCGAAAAAGCCCCTCCCCCAGCACAAAAGCTGAGAGAGGGGCAATGTGTGGTCAGATTTTTGGCAGCAGGTCGTATAAGGCTTGAGTGTCCAATGTTGCGCCATGCATTCGGCTGAAATCAGCCTCACCGCCGTGTATCCTGTCGGCCTTCACATCCTTCGTGAGCTCGCGCTTCCACTTCGTCCAAAAATCATCATGCTCTTTCTTGGTCATGATGATGATTCTACCGTGCGAAACACAAAAAGCCCCTCCCCCAGCGTAATCGCTGAGAGAGGGGCAAACTTGTACAGGACGTACTAGTTGGGCATAGTATTCTTACACTTCTCCAACATGATGTTAGAGAAATGAAAGGTTTCTACTCGGAATACCATGCCTTCAACTCGCTGGCGCCAATCAAAGCGCCAACCAGCACGGCCAGAGCGTTCAACGTGGTCACGATCTGGTCAACGCATGGAAGGTTCCATGCTGGGCCTACCACATGCACGAACACGGCCAAAGCGGGCAACGCGATCAACGCCAACCACTTCAGCACCTTGTACGCTTCGTCCGGCAGGATGTAGTTGTTTTCCTCGCCAGTTTCTTCCTGCGGCTTTTCGCCGTCATTCTGAGTCTCCTTGACTTCATCGACCATAGTTACTCCAATCACCAGTAGAGGGTTTCGCCCGGATAAATCAACGCCGGATTGCCGGAACGATAACCGTGGATGCTGTACATGTTGACCCCGTAATATGCGGCGATGCCGCCGAGGGTGTCGCCGGAACGAACCACGTACCGTCCACCGGTGGCGACCGTGGCCGTACTGGCCGCGCCGGCGCGACGGCACACGATCTCGCCAGCGTAGATGACATTCGGATTACCCGAACGATACCCCGTGTACTGGTTCCAAGAACCGCCATTACGTGCCGCGATGCTGCTGAGCGTATCGCCGTAACGGACGGTCACGCACACGCTGCCGCAATTCACCGCAGTGGACGCGCCACCAGAACCGCCAAGACGCTGGTTCACAATCGCCATCACCGTGTCATAGGCACCGCCAAGAGCCTGACGACGCTCATTGCCGTTGCCGTACACGCCGCGAATCACCTTCGTGGCCATGTCATTGTAGTCCGGCGTGACGGTGACCTGCGGTCTTACCGGGTCATGCCTCACCTCGGCATGGGTCTTACCCCTATCGCCGTTCGCGATCTTCTGCCAAGCGTCACGCTCACCGAAGAACAGGTTCAAATCCAACGGGCCGACACCGTTCAGATAGCCGGTGGACGCATACTGCACCATGCCCTCGCCCTTGCTGCCGGCATTCCACGGAGTGGACTGCCAGCCGGTCGCGTTCATGGAAGCGTACTGAGCCTTCCACAGCATGCAATGGGCGCGCACGTCGGACGGAATCTGATACACAGCCGAATCCTGCACGTACACGATGGGCCAGACCTTGGTACGCGAATACACCTGGTTGACCCACTGGCGCACCCAGTCGCCATTGCCCCAAGCGGCGTTGCCGTTGGACTCCCAGTCCAACGCGAGCACGCACTGGCCCACATAGCCGTTGAACTGGTTCAAATAATGGTTCACTTCCGCCGTGACGTTGCCGCCGTCCGCGTAATGGTAGCCGCCGCAAGCCTTGCCGGTCTGCCGCGCCCAATCGGTCTGGCTGCGCCAAGACGGATTCACGTAGCCGCCACCCTCGGTGATCTTCACGATGGCCGCGTCGGCGTCCACCACGCGCGTCACATCAGCGGACTGCCATCCACTCACGTCGATGACGTTCATGTTCGCGCTGGCGACCGGCGCGACAGCTACGCACAACACCGCAGCCAACGCGGTCAACGGCCTGCCAATATGCCGACGCAGACGCTTGTGCTTCGGCTTGCCTTTGTTGTTGAGGATGCCCACATCCTCTCCTTCCCGCCCCAAGTCAAGGGGCAAATAGAAAAGCCACCCCGAAATGGGATGGCTTTGAAGTGTGAAAATCAACGCAAGTGCGCGTTGAGCAGCGCGACCGTCATGTCCTCAGTGACGCGCAGTTTCGCGGTCGTCACGCTGTTGGCCGCGAGCTTGTCGGCTGTGACCGCAAGAGCGGTGATGTGCCGCGCCTGCACGCTGTTCGTAACCAATTTGCCGGACGTAACCGCGTCAACCACCAGCTTGTCCGTGGTGACAGCGCCAGCCGGAGAGCCTGACTTCTGATGCGCGCCATGATTGAACATGATGACGAGCGCGAGCAGCAGCAGGTATATGCCGCCTGCGATGGCTAGACGTGTCATTGCCTGTCCTCCAAATATTTTTCGGCTGCGGCGACTATCCAGCATTGCGCGTCCAATTTCTCAAGCTTCGACAGCTCGTAGCTGACGGCCTCGCTGTGGTCGGTGTCCTTGTCGCCGTAGATCAGGCTGATGATCGTGTTTTTGATCGTGTCGCGGCAGAGTTCGTCCATGCGGTCGTCGATTTTCGATGTCCGCTCTCCTAAAGTCCTGGTCTTGGCGAAATGCTGCGAGAGCGGCGAATCGTAAGGCAAGCGTTCCGGCCGCACGTGCGCGTACAATCCGGTGGCCAACGCGTCCAACGCGCCCGGCCAGACTTTAATGCCGAGCGTGATGAGAGCGCACGCGCCACCAACACCACCAAACCCTGCTAAAAACGTTTGAAACACATCACATCTCCTTGAAATCGTTTAATCTTTTGGCATGGTGTCGCCATCGAAATAATTGCCCGGCAATCCCAACGAGACGAGCTGCTGCCACTGGTCTTGAGGCACGCACAAGCCCTTGCTCAGATTGACCGTGCAATTGTTCAGCCCGACGAGAATGCCGTGAGTGGTGCTGGCGGCGGTGAAGACGTAATCCACGCGACCATTCGAACTGACCAGCCCACTATCACTGCCATTGGTGGTGAGGCGCAAGCGCGGATTGTCGCCACTCGTGGACAGCATGTAACAGACGACGCTCACATGGTATTTCACGCCCGCCGTCAACCCCGTGAAGGTGATGTCCGATGGTGTCGTGTCCGTCGTCTTGACGCTCACACCGTCTTTCGGCATGACGCAGTGATTAACGATGGGAGTCATGCCACCACCCCCAAAGGGGTTAGGCGCGCGGCATCGTATCCCCGGTGAAATATCCGATGCCGTCGAGCAGGGTCTTGTTCGCCTGATACTCGGCCCACGTGCAGATGAGTATATTTGTCACGGTGACGGTCGGACTGCCTGACTTGACGGAATAATTCGCTGATAGCTGACTGGAATTGTCGACGTACATCATGTAGCTGACACGTTGGCGTGCGCTGAATTCGCCCTGTGTTCCGATAATCGAGACAGTGCCGCCTGTGACGTTCATATCGAAACTGACCCAATATGTCATATATCTCACGCTCGGAACGGTCGTGAGATGCACCCAATTGTTGGCTCTCAAGGTGATGGTCGAGGTTGGGTTCGTGCATAGGTTCGTGATTATCATCGGACATCACCCGCCCGACGGACGCTCCTATGCGCGTGGCATCGTGTCGCCGGAGAAGAAGCCCGGAAGCCCCCCCCCGAGCGCCGCGTCATACGTGTCGGCGGCTTCCACGCTCAATTCGCTGATGGCCATACCGGAGGGGATGGCCAGGCGCGTGTCATTGGCGGTCGGGGTGAAGCGGATCGTACATTTCCCGACCGTCTGGGCACTTGGGTATTTGACCGTGCCGCCGAAAAAGATGCCGATTGCTTTATTCGTCGTATCGTTGCTGACGATCCTGCACGTGCACACGTATTCCACGCCGACCTCGCACGCGAAAGGCAGGTCGATGTATTCGCCTCTGGTGTTGGCCAGCGTGCCACCGGTCATGTACTTCGATATGTCGCCGCCCTTTTTGACGACATGGAAGCCGGTGGGGTCGAACTTTGGGTTCAGCCACAGGTTAATCCTCTGCATTCTCGTCTCCCTTCACGCTTTCGAGCACATCCTTGGGGATCAATTTCATGGCCGCGTTGAGCTGACTGGTCAGGATTGCGACCTGCTTGTTGAGTGAGCCGATTTGCGCGGAAAGCTGGTCGATGACCTCGTTCGCGTCGGCTGGAATCTGAGCCAAAATAGTCTCCTTAAATACGAAACCCCCGCAATCCGTGTGGATTGCAGGGGTTGAAAAAATTGGAATGCTGGATTAGTCGGCGGCGGTCATCGTGTCGATACGAGTCACGGACTTAAGCTCTTCCAAGGTGAGGGTGCGGCCGAGATTCGTCTTCACGTCCGTCAACGTGACGGACGCGCCGGAATCGTCGAACGTCGCGAGCACGCCACGCTGGTAGTCGCGCCAAGATTCGGCGGTGCCGTCAGCGCTGGAAAACTCCAATCCGAGACGGCACAATTCCGCGCGCACCGACTCCTTCGGCGGACGCAAATCAAGCACGCCAGACGGCTCGGCGGGCGTCACGGCAGGCACGGTATCGGTAGTGGTCTCAGTGGTCACATCGGCCATAATCAATCTCCTTAATTCTGTTGGTTTTGTCTTGGCATGAGCGCTTCGTAAAAGCGTTCCTCGCATTCGTCCAAGTCAGCACGCATGGCTTCGGTGGCGAAAAGCCTTCCGATGGCCTTGGCGTCCACGCAATCCGTGTCGATGCCGGTGGTCGGCGTCGCATCGGCCGCTTCACCCGACAGCATGGCCGCCTGGACGGCGGAATCGGTTTTGTTGGTTATCGGCGGCAGTCCCAAAGCCGTCCTCGTCCGGTTGCGTGCGGCCGTCATCGGATCATCCTGTACCTCGCCACTGTCGGACATCATGGACACGGATTCCGCCGCGGTATCCGACAAGGCCGCCTCCAAGCCCTCATAGGCGGTCGTGTACGCGTTACGTCCGGTCTGCGGATCGTACGAGCCGTCCGATTCCCTTGCCTGCATCATGGCCGCGCAGGTTTCGGCGACGCTCGTCGTGCCGAGCAGCGCACGCCATGCTGCGATAGCGTCCATACCGCACACGAGCCCCTGCTCGCCTTCCTTTTCCGCTCTGATGACGAGGTTGCCGTCTTCGAAAACCGTTTGCAAAATGTGCCTCCTTATTTTGTGAGCCATGCGAACGCGTTGACGTACATGTCGCCATGAAAGGTCGCGGTTCCGGCGTTGTATCCCATAACTTGCAAAGACCCGGCGCCGCCGGTGTTGCACACGTGCATGAAGATCGGCCCCCAATTGAGGTCGGAATTGCACACGCCGTAGTAGCGTCCGAACTTCGCCGGCGTCCATGACCACGTGGTCTGTGGCACGGTGGAGCCCGCGGTTAGCGTCGCGTTCTGGTAGATTCGCCAATTGGTGCTTTGGAATGTGTGGCGGCCGTTGATGCCGCCAAGATAGCCGCCAAGATACACGTATCCGGTGCTGATGTCCGAGACCACGCCGACCTCGCCGTTCGCATCCGACGCGGTGCACCACGTCTTCGCTTTCGCACCGTATGCCTTGACGCCGATTTCGCAGAGCGATCCAGAATCGCTGCGCACGTCCAAATACGCGCTTGCGCCTGATCCGCCGACGCCCTCCATGTCGAGCCAGGCACTGCTCTTCTTGCTGGCGTCCGCCTCTTCCCAATTCGTGCTAGCTGAAAGGTATGCCTTCGAGGTGATGCCGCTGCCGGTCGCGCCCTTCGACCGTGGCCTCGACTGGAGTCGGAGCTGCGTGCCCGGATCGTTCTTTGCCACATGTCCACTCCACAAGTCCAGCTCGCTCATCGTGCCGACCTCACTCGACTGGATCACCGACGCGATGGCCGGATACCGGTAGTAGCCGGTCGAGCCGTTGTAGGCGGGGAATTCAATGCCGTCGCCCACGAACGTCTCCGAGCCGCTGATCGCATACGACTGGTAATCCGGGCTGATTCGGATTCTGTGCCCGCTCGTACGGGTTTGGAACGTGCCCGTCAGCACATTCGACTTGCCCTCGCCGTCGAGATAGACGGTCTGTTTGTGGTTGGAATCCCACATTTGCAGGGCGGTCGAATTGAGCTTCATGCCAGTGTTCGCAGCCTCGCTGGACTGGAATATCGCGCCGGTGAAGACATAGCCCTTGAACTGGCCTGCCGCCACCTTGTCGGACGTGATAGTGCCAGCCGCGATCTTGACAGCCGTCACGCTGTTTGCCGCCAGCTTGTCGGCGGTGATCGCTCCGGACACTATCTTCGAAGCGTTCACCGAGTTCGCCGCGAGCTTGTCCGCGTTAACCGCGTTCGCGGCGAGCTTGTCCGTCGTGACCGCGCCGGATACGATGTCGCCCGCCTGAATTTTGTGCACGTTCAGGAGCGCCACGGTCATGTCCTCGGTGACCTTGAGCTTCGCGGTGGTCACTGCGTTTGCGGCGAGCTTGTCCGTGCCGATGGCACCGGCCTGCACCTTGCCCGCCGTCACGCTGTTCGCGGCCAATTTGTCCGCGTTCACGCTGTTGGCGGCGAGCTTGTCCGTCGTGATTGCGCCAGCCACGATATCGGACGCCTGAATCTTATGCGCGTTGAGCAACGCGACGGTCATATCCTCGGTGACCTTGAGCTTGCTCGTGGTCACCGAATTGGCTGCGAGCTTGTCGGCGGTGATGGCCAATGCGACGATATTCCGCGCCTGCACCGAGTTGGCGGCGAGTTTCGCGGCGGTCACCGCATCAGCCACCAGCTTTTCAGTGGTCACGCTGTTTGCTGCGAGCTTGTCCACCGTGATGGCATTGGCCTTGACCTTCTCCGCCGTCACGGAGTCGGCTGCGAGATGCTTCGCGGCCACCGTCCCAGCAGCGAGGATGTTGTTCGCCACGAGGTCGAATGGCTCGAATCTCGTACCGTCCCACGTCAGGACTTCCACCACACGATCGGACAAGGGCACCAAGACGCTCGGACTGTTGTTCGGCGCGCCTTGCCAGTATGTGTAAAAGTCCGCGAGCATGGACGGCGAATTATTCTTCTCGCCTTTCCACCTCGTCCAATACTTCTGCGTGCGCCACCACATGTCGCCCGGCTTCAAACCGTCATGGCTTGGTTCGTCGGGGCCACGGTAGATCAGGTTCTTTCCGTCCGCCGTGGTCTGCGCCTTTTTCGCGGCGGCCTGTGCCTGATTCGCCTGTGACGCGGCGTTCGCGGCTGTGGTCTGAGCCTTGTCAGCGGTGGATTGCGCCGTCTGCGCGGCAGCATGTGCCTTGACCGCTGCGTTGGCGGCATCAGTGGCGGCCTTATCGGTCACAGCCACCCAAGCACTGCCATTCCAGCGCTTCGGCGTGTTCGCGCCTCCAGTCGTGTCAATCCACAAGGTAGAAGCCTTGCGCATCGACGTGGCCGGTGCCGTGCTTTGGATGAGCACGTCGGCCTTGCCATTGGCCACGCCAGCGGCGGCAGCTGCTGCGGTATTGGCCTTCTGCGCGGCATTGGCCGCATCGGTGGCGGACTGTGCCGCACTGTCAGCCGTGGCCTTGGCTTGGGTCGCCACACTGGACGCATTCGCGGCAGTGGTCTTGGCATTGGCCGCGTCCGTCTTCGCGGTGGAAGCGTCCGTCTTGGCGGAAGCCGCGTCGGACTTGGCGGACTTTGCGGACTCATTGGCGGTGTTCGCCAAGGTCTCCGCATTGCCAGCGGTCTTCTTCGCGCTTTCGGCGGCGGCGTTTGCTGCGTTGGCGGCATCCTTGGCCTGACCTGCCGTTGTCGTCGCGCTCTTCGCGGCGGCGTTGGCCGCGTCGGCGGTGGACTGCGCGGTGCCCGCAGCGCTCTTCGCACTGTCTGCCGCGCCCTGCGCGTTCTTCGCTGCGGCAGCGGCGTTCTCGGCAGCCTTCTTCGCGTCGGTGGTCTTCGCGGCATTGTCCGCGATATCCGACTTCGCCTTGGCAATTTCGTCCGCGTTCTTCTCGACATCGGCATAGCCGAGATGGTTCCAATTCGAGCCATCCCACACCAGCGTATCGATCACGCGATCAGCCAATGGCACCAGCACGGAAGGCGAATTATTCGGAGTCCCCTGCCAGTAGGTGTAGAAGTCGGCGAGCATGGACGGCGAATTGTTCTTCTCGCCCTGCCAGCGAGTCCAATACTTCTGCGTCTTGAGCCACAGATCGCCGACAATGAGATTATCCTTCGGCTCATCAGGCCCACGGAACGTATGGTTCTTGCTATGGGCTTCGGCATACGCCTGCGCCGCCGACTCCTTCGCCTTCGAAATCTCACCGTTCGCCGTGGTCAGGTCGCTCTTGGTCTGCGCGATATCCTTCCGCGCCTGCGACAGGTCGGATTGCGCTTGCGCGAGCGACTTGGACGCCGTGTCAAGGCCGGTCTTGTTGGCTTGAATGTCCTTCTGCGCCTGCGTCAGCTTGGCCGTGTTATCCCGCAACGTGGCGTTCGCAGAGTTGATGGCCGACTGGTTCGCCTTGATGTCAGACTTCGCGGATTCAAGCTCTTTCGACGTGGCCGCCTGAGCAGCCTGATTCGCGGCGATATCCTTCCGCGCCTGATCGAGCTTGGCCGCATTATCCTTCAACACCGTCTGATTGTCAGCTAAATCCTTTTGAATCTGTTTGACCTCTTCAGGCGAGACGGCGGAAGCCACAGTCACAGTGGCAATCGCAGACCAGTCAGACTTATTGCCCGCATGATCGACGGAGCGGAGCGCGTAAGAGTGCTGTGAGCCGCCCGTGAGGCCGGTCACAAGATAATCGCCCTGACCAGATTGGGTAGCGCTGATGACCTGCATTCCAGCGGCATTGATGCCCTCGCCCACCTCGATATGGTCGAAGTCGGCTTCCATCTGCGCGCCGGCAGCGGTCTTGCCATCCCAGTGGATTGACACCACGCCGAGCTCAGACGAGACGGTCGGCTTGGATGGAATGGCACAGGTCGTCGTGTCCGATTCGACGGTGGCCACGAAGACTTCCGACCACTCGCCAAGCTTGTCGGAGTATGTTGGCACAGCTCTGACGCGCACCTCGATTTGTGTGCCACAATCCAGATTGCCGAAGCCCAACTGCGTCTTATCCGTCGTGCCAGCGGAATGCCAGGGCGCGCCGTCCTTATGCAATTTCCATTCGACGCTATAATTGCTGATCTCGATGGCGGTGTTGTTCGTCGCTTCGGTCACGGCAGACCACGAAGCCGTGGCCAGACCATGCGCGAAACCGTCGCTGCCAAGGTAGGCATCGGTTTGCACGATGAGACCGAGCGGCGCTTTCGGCACGCGATGGTCATGGTCGGTGGAGACGGTGGTGCCGCTCTCACTACCGGCCAATGCCGCGCCACCGGTAATGCCCTTGATCTTCTTCGCCTGACGGACGGAAGCATCATACTTAATATCATTCAGAGCGATTGAGCAGGATAGCCCCTCATTCTGGCGCATGGACAGGTCGATTTCCTGCACGCGCACTTTTTCGCCGTGCGAGATGGTGGGGGCGGTAATCCAATCTCCTGCGTGGAAGTCGATGAGCGGCAGATTATCCACATTGGAGACGATGAGATCGCGCGTGTACTGACCACGCACCCTAGCCGCATCATCAAGCGTGGACTGCATGAATGCCTGCGCCGTCTCCTTATCAGACACGCCACCCTGGCTGGAATAGCTCTCCCACTTACCCCAAGGAGTCGGCGCACTCGGATTGTCCATGCGGAAGAGCAGATTATTGTCACCTTCGACAAGGATGGTGCTGGCCAGATCTGCGATGGACTCCTCGAAGGGTGCTTCGCTGATGTCACGCGCAAGCTGCAGCACAATACTCTTGCTCAGGTCGCGGCTCAAGGCGGTGCTGTCGGCATTCCACAACTTGAGCGTCCTGCCGGACGTGCGCCAGTCGCAGCCGCCACCATTGACCAGGGCGTCCAGGATGGTCTGCAAATCGGTGCCGAGCGAATAGTACAGAGTGTATTTTTTTGCCCAATTACTGCCGGCAGAGTCCTTGGCCGTGTCGAAGCCCAAGGTCAGGCCGGTGGCCACGCCACCACGCTGACGATTTTCGTCCAGCAAGGTCTTGAGAATCGTGCCCGGATTGGAGCTGTAGAATGGCCGCTTACCCTTGTTATCGCCATCGGCGATGAGGTGCGACGAATCATTGTTTTCAGCCTTGGACAGCAGCCAGCCAATCGACTGGCCACTGTAGGTGATGGTCTTGGTGCGGTCATCGGTCTTGCCAGAGCGCCCGGTAATCACAAATCGCGCATTATCTGGCTCCTTGAAGCCGTTGCCGTCCGATACCTCCACGGCCACTTCGAGGCCGTCCGTAAGCTCGCGGTCGAAAGCCTGAGCGTCGCCGGACAGCAGCGAGTATTCGATGCTGATTGCGCCATCATCATTGTGGAGCATGCTGGCGCTGAAGCTCACAGGCTCAGCCAGCACACCGATACGCTCGCCGAATGGACGATATGCCACGAGGCGCGCGTGCAGAGACTTTGCCATGAATCACTCCCAGGATTGCAAAAACCGGCAGGTCACCTTGTCGGCGCTGCCGGTCTGTTTGATTGCGAGGCGATAATCGCCGAACGAAATGTCAGGCCACACTTGCAGTGGCTCCGTGGTCCAGTCGATGCCATTCGACGCATCCACGCCACCAGACCAAGCGTCGGCGTTGGCCGCCGTCCACGCCTTGCGATTGGCTGCATCGACGAAAAGGTAAGGTCGTGAGGCGTCGCGTTTGCCGCCCCACATTAGATTCGTGCCACTTATCGGGTCACTGATCGTGACGGCGGTTGCGGCACCGAAGCGCAATACCAGCGTGCCGATTGGCGCATTGGAAAGCCAGCCCTCTGGGATGGTGTCGAAAAGCTGCGAGGGCGAGGCGTTCGGCAATCCAGCCCACCGTGTCCAATAACCCTTGGCACTGGGCTTGGCGACACTACCGGCCATGAGACGCCCGCCAGTCGCGTCCAAGGTGCGCTCCTGCCACTGCTCCCCCTGCCAAAAAACATCCGGCAGTTGAAATACTGCAGTGGCCGCGCGGTGGTCATCCCACGGAATCTCGTCACCGTCCGGCTGACAGGACGTGCACACCGCGCTGGCGGTCATGCGCCGAGTCCAACCGGACACCGTGTCACGCTCCACGCGCGTCAGCTTGGAAGCCAAACGGCAGAGCCTATAGAAGCGATGCATCAGCACGTCGGAGTCAGGGCCATTGGTGATGAATTTCAGCGTGATTTCTGGCGCATCGAAAGCCACCGGACCAGCAGGAAGCATCACACCATTCCGACCATTCACGGTCACGGAATTAATGCGCGGGCTGATGCTCGTGAAATGGGTGGTGCCGACAATCAGACTCGCATTGCCCCCGGTCAGATTCTGACCTTCGATGAGATAATCCGTGAGAATCATCGACTACCACCCTTTCCACTTGTCACCATTGCGGCATTGCCGCCGTCTGCAATTTCTGCTGCGTCGAAATCGACGTGGGCGCGATCGCCGGATAATTGAACGTCTGCGTGACATACGTGGCACCGCCACCGCCATTGCTGACATTCGCACGACCAGACTTCGACGCATCCACCTCGAAACCGCCATTGATCTGAGCATTCATACCATTCACGGTCTTCTGCACGTCCTTCCAGCCAGCCTTAAGGCTCTTGTCAAAGCCCTGCATGATGGCCAGACCAGCAGGCTTGAGCATCACCTTGTCGTAGCTCAAAGGGCCCTTATGTTTGACGATCCAATCGCCGATGCCACTCACAAAGCTCTTAACTTTGCCGAAAGCCGCCCTCAGACCATTGAGCAGACCATTGACGATCGCACTGCCTGCGTTCCACAGCCACGTGCCAGCACCAGCGAAGATGCCGATAATCGCACTGCCAATGCCACCCAAAAAGCCGAGCACGCCTTGCACAACACCATGCACAATTTGACTAAAGCCGTTCCAAGCCTGCCGCCAATTGCCATTAATAAGGCCGGTCACCAGATTGATGACACCCTGAATCACATTGACGATGCCCTTGACCACCATCGTGATGCCGCCGATGATGCCCTGGATGAAAGGCAGCATCGCTTGAATGGTCGGCAGCAATGTCGAGCTGATAAAGCCGACGATCGCGGAAATGATGGTGGACACCAATGGTGCGAGAGCTTGAATCACCGGCACCAAAGCCTGAATCACGCTGGTAATCGCCTGCACCACAGTCGTGACCAAAGGCTCAAGGCCCTGAATCACCGGCGTGATGGCAGCCACCACGTCAGTGATGAGACTGCTGATCTGCGAGATGACCGGCATGAGCGCCTGAATCACAGCCGTGGTGGCTGCGACTACCGCCGTGACAACCGGCTGGACTCCTTGGATAGCCGGAGTTATCGCCTGAATGACGGTGGTCACCACGGTCAGAATGCCCTGAATGGCCGGCACCAAAGCACCCACAAGCGTGGAGATTATCGGTGTCAGCAGCGGGATTATCTGGCCGACGAGATTGGTGATTACCGGCATGACAGCTGCCGCCAATTGACTCAAAGCCGTCATGAGCGTCTGAATCGACGGCTGAAGCATTTGGAATGCCTGCTGCAAGCTGACGAAAACGTTCTGCAGCATCGTGCCGAATTCGCTGCGCAATTGCGGGCTCGTGGCGATAAGGCCGGCCAGAGCGCCAATCACCAGCGTGATAGGCCCGCCAAGACCAGACAGGACGCCACCGAACTTCGACAGCAATCCGCCAATCACCGGCACGCCACTCAAGCCGCTCAACGCGCCACCAAGACCAGCCGCACCCAGCAAGCCGGTCACAGCGGCGATAGGGCCGGACAATCCAGACAATTGGCCCGTGAAGCCGCTGAAATTGATTTTGCTGATCTTGTCGGCGATACCACCGAACACTTTCTCCAGTGGCGGGCCGATCTTCTGCGCCAGTGCGGCCACCTTGTCGAAGAAAGCTGTGATGAGTGGTTCGACGGCCTGCACCATTTTGATGACCGCGCCGCCGACACCGCCGAAAGCCTGGATGAGATCATTGCCGACCGAAGTCTTCAAACCGGCGATTTCATGCTGTAGGATGGTCATCTTGCCCTGCGGAGTCTCCGCGAGAGCCTTGTTGATGCCGCCGAAATTAGCCTCCAAGACCTGCGCGGCCATAGCGGCCTTCTCGGACGCGCTACCCTCCTGCAAGACCTTCTTCTGCGCGTCGGTCATCGTCACGCCATATTTCGACAGTGCCGTGGCGCTGCCGGTCATGACCTTGCCAAGCAGGTTAGCGATCTGCACGCCATCCTGAGCCGTCGCGTTATAGCCCTTGTTGGTGGCGATCATGTCCGCCAGGGCGGGCGTCAAAGTCTTGACCTGATCCGCCGTCAGCGCGAAGGTGCCGAGCTGTGCCTGAGCGGCCTTCAAGGTGCCACCGGATATGACGCCAGTCTGTCCAAGCGTCTTATTCAGGCTGAGCAGCGACTTTTGCTCTTCATCACTCCAGTTATTGTTTTTGGCGACCTGCTGGAATTTCGCGGTCACCTCACCGGCCTTGAGGGCCGCAGCGACGGCCTGCTTGCCGAAATTCGACAGATATCCGCCAGCGGCGGCAGCGGCGCCGGACACGACGGTGGCCATGCCCTTAGCCGCCTTGCCGATACCGCTCACGGCCTTCGAAGCGAAACCGGAAGCCTTGCTCAAGCCGGAATGCAACGCGCTGCCAGCCTTGGCGGCGGCATTACGCGCACCCTCCGGCAGCACGTCCCAAGCGGCCGAGAACTTGCTTTTGATGTTGGACGTGACCTCGCCAGCCGTCGAACTGATCTTCTGCACCGCCGCGTTCACGCTTGGAATCTTGCCGACGATCTGCTGTGCCGTTGAGGTGAAGCCGGAAGCCATACGGCTGAACGCATTCTTGGACTTGTCGGATTCGGCCGCCAATTGCGTTTCGAGGTCCTTGAGCCGTCCTTGCGCCGTCTTGAGGTTGTCGGACGCCGCCTTGAGATTGTCAGCCGCCGTCTTCTGTTTGATTTGAGCTTGTTCGAGTTTGATGGCCGCAGCCTGAGCCTGCGTGCTGTCCGCGCCATATTTCTGCGTGGCAGCGTTCAGTTTCTCCTGTGCGGCCTGCACCTGCACGCCAGCCGACTTGAATTTCAGCAAGGCGTCCGTATTCTTCTGCGAGGCTTGCGCCACATCCTTTTTGAAGGACTTCAAAGCCTCGGAATTCAATTCAGCGGCACCACTGTTAAAGCCGCTTTTGAAAGCACTGCCGATCCGCTTGCCCTGCTGCGCACCATTGAAACCCTTGGAAAAGGAGTTTTTCATGTCGGAGACGGCCTTGCCGGTCTCCTTGGCCACATTCTGGCGGAAGCCCTTCATCTGCGGGAAAATGCTCACATGCGCTGAGCCAAGCTCGCTACCACCAGCCATGACAGCCTCCTCTATTCACTTTTTTTGAAGCCGAAGATGCTGCTCATCGACTCCAACGCCGCACGACGCTCCTCATCGGTCACTTCAACGTGCCGCTCCCCCGCATTTTCCGGCGCGAGATCGCCCAGAATCGACGTGCCGCCCGCCTGAATCGCGGTGATGATAGCCGTCGCATCCATCGGCAGCACCATATGCACCGCAGTCATACCGGTGTAAGTGCTCGGATCGGCCGAAAGGTTCTCCCACAAGGCGATGGCATCCGCGTAGCGGAGTCTGCCGCCCAAATCGGCCTGCAGACTCCACCCGCGAGCCGCGAAATCGGCCCTTATTCGACTGCCGGCGTCTCCTTGGAGGAGCTGGCAGAAGCCGACGATTTTCCCAATTCGACGCCCTGGATCTTCGCCAAAACCTCGCCGTAATCGTTCAAAATGTTGAATGGGACCATTGCCGGTTCCTTCGCCAGCTCCTTGGCCGCATCCTCGCCAGCGAAAGCCGCGAGAATCTCCTTCAACGTCTGGATCTGCTCCGTGTTGGACTGCAGGTCGGACAGGCGCACGAAATCATCGATGCTGAGATTCAGAGGCAGCTTGTAAATGTGGCCGTGCGGTGCGAGGAACCATACGCTGCCGTCCTTGATGAGGTGCTTCACCTTCATCCGCTCGGCCGACGCTTCAAGCGCCTTCTCCTCGTCCTCCTGAGTCCAGGCGTCGAAATCGGCGGCGGAGGGCATCACGTTCTTGGTCATTTCTTCCTTCTTTCAAACGACTATGAAAAATTCCTTTACTCCACTGGATGAAGAGGAAGAATCCCAGCACATGCGAAGAAAGGAAGAAAGAAACATGTGCAGGGAAGAATCAATGTCAGTCGGTGACCGGCTGAGACTCGGAATCATCAGCCTGATGATCGGTTGCATGAGAATCGGACGAAGCCTTCGGCATCACGAAGGACTGCAGGTACTTCGAGGCGCCGGAATCGCAGGCGTCATCCTGAATCCATTCGATGGTCCAAGCGTCACCGGTGTTCTTGCCGGCCGTATCCTGACCCTGCTCGTTGCCAGTCAGATTCACGACACCAAGACGACGGCGATGCGTGCCATTCTTGAACACCGTCTCCTGATAGCAGAACCACTTGCCGTCCTGAATCACGTCGGTCACGTGATACACGCCGCTCGCGTCCGGCTTGCCGATGGTCATCTGACGGGTGATGTCGTTATCCTCGGCCACCGTGAACTGCGCGGTCAGCGACGCCTTGCCATTGATCGAATATCCAGGCTGGTGGAATTTGATCGCATCGTCGGCGTCACGGCTGTCCTGCGGCGCGCCATCCTCGGTGATAAGGCCGACGAAACCGCCCTTGGTGAAAATCTTGTCCAAACCGGTCTTCACGTCGGCCACGGTCGGCGCGATGAGATCAGCGGTCAGCTTCTGCGTCGCATCATAAGGTGCGAACCGGAAGGCGCTTGTCACCACGATCTTCGCGGCGCTAAGGTCATTACCTGCTGAATCAGCTGCCATATTTTGTCCTTTCAAACAAAAAGGCGCTGAAACAAACGTTTCAACGCCTAAAAATTAAGAATTATTGAATTATTGGAATTCTCCAATAGCGGAGAATTCCACGGTCAGATAGCATCTTGCGATGTTCGCATCCTCGGCCACGAAATACGGGCCATTGCACCCGTCCTCCTCGACTGCCGCGATCGGCGAACCATCAAGCGAGCAAATCTCAGGGTCGGTGAGCAGGCCGTAGATTCGAGCCGCCAAATCACGACAAGGACCCGAAGCGGAACGTGAGCCGTAACGCACGGTAATGCCAATGCTGCGGTCGAAGAGCACGCGATTGGACTGGCTGCCGCCATCGTCACGCACGACCACGAGAGGATACGTGCCGTCGTAATCGTCCGGCTCTCGATTGGCCACGCGAATCGTGCCGAGAGAGGGCTTCAGTTGGCCGCGCAGGTAGTCGCACAGCCATGCTTCGAGATCCGGTGGCAGCACCGCCGTCATGACTTGCCCGCCTTGAGCGCCTTGCGGAGATTGCCGGTCCGCGACTCCACGAGCAGGGTCTTCGGATCGGTGCCGACCACCATGCATGTGGTGCGGTGCGCATGCTTGACCTCCTCGATCTGCAAGCCGTCACGGTATGCGCCGGTGTCCACTGGAGCGTGAGCCTTCGCATATTCGAGCGTCTTCTCGGCGGCCCTGCGGGTCATGGCCTTGACGCCAGCCGAATTCATCAGCTCGTCAAAATACTTGTCGTTGAATTTGACCATCACACCCAAGACCATCACCCCCTGTACTCGCTCAATGGAATCTCAATCGTCGGCTGCCACGAAGTGAAAGCATTGGCATCACGCGACGGATAGCCGGACACCTCCCAACAGCGTCCATCATCCGGCATCGCCCTGATACGATCACCCGGCATCACATCCAAAGACGGGTCAGGAGCAGTGAGATATGCCGTGCTCGTGGTCTCCTCACGCAAAGCATCAGGAGTCCTCATACTGCTGGAACTCGACAGCGAACCATGGAATTCCAGCACGTCCGGGTGCTCCCAATCCTCACCAGTCAACTCGCCCGAATACCGGTCCATGACCTTCCTCGCACGCAAGCGCCGCCACTTGGTCGCGCCCGGCATATGCCAGCCGCCACCGGCATGTAGGTCGTCAAGCAGGCTCATGGCAAGCCTCCAAGCCGGTAGGGTTTGAGCTTGTCCTTCTCCTCCTGCATGAGCGACACCACGTCGAAACTCGCGCTGGAGCCGTTAGTGGACTGCGAGGTGACGAGCCCGACCGGACTCATGCCGGCACGCTTCGCGGCACTGATAAGCACCGACTGCACGTCCGGCGCGTCATCATAGCCCGCGTGAATCTCGTAGCGGATGGCCGCGATCCCAGCGGGGAAACCGCCAGACAATGACTCCACAAGACCAGTCTCAGGGTCATAGGCGTAAGCCAGCTTGTTGCCATCACGGTCGGTCAATGATTCGATGCTCGTCACATGACGCGCGGGCAAACGAATCACCGAACCACCACGAGTGTTAATCACACCGCTAAGCGCCGTGTTCGGCATGACATGCCAGCCACACTCACGCCTAATCGCCGCCTGAGCAGCCTTAAGCCTGAAAGCCGCGTCATCCTCGAAAGCCGAAGGGTCGGCAATCATGTCAGGAATCACATTCACATCACTCATGCCGACCTCCCGTCTCAGCTCGTCTTCACCACGCCAGCAGCCACAAGACCAGCCACAAGAGCATTGACACGCTTCGCCAAATCGTTGTAAGCGGTCACGAGCGCGTCATGCTCGGCCTTGGTCGGCGCATCGCCAGCGGCTACACCCACAGCGGCATTGGCATTACCAGCCGAAGCGACATTAGCCAGCTTCACACCGCCGAGAGCGTTCTCGGCGGCAGCGGGAAGCACATACGGCGCGGCGGCGGAACCGCCAATGTCGGTCGGCTTGCCGTTGACCCCGACGAAGACCACATCGGCCACGTTGGCATTCGGGTCAAGTTTCGCCGCCGAGGCTGGAATCACTCGAAACTGTCGAGCCATATCATGTCTCCTTACTTAAGGGTCAGCTTGACGAAAGCCTTCGGCTTGCGCACTGCCAAAGCCACACGCTCCTTGGCGCGAATGGTCACCAAATCGGAAATGAAGTCGGTGTCATTGGAATTGGTGGCCTCAACCGTCACGCCGCCCTTGCGATAGAAGGTGGCAGCACCCTTAAAGGATCCGACAATAGCCGTGCCGGCATCGACAGCGGGAGTCACCACGGTGTCCAGACCCCAGAGGCGCGGAGTGATGGTCAGCGCGCCGCCATTCACGCCATAGAACGGTCCACCGCCGATGAAATTGCCATCATTGTCCTTCTTCAGCCGAATGGCCTCATAGTCTGTCGGATTGATGACAAGGGCATCCGGCATCATGCCGGTCGTGATGGAAATCATCGACTGCGCGTGCAGTATGGCAACGTCGTTGCCGGCGTCGGTAGCTGTGTATGACTGGATTCCTTCACGATTCAGCAGGCCCTTGATGTTCTTGCCGGTACCGTCGCCGTTGAGCAGCTGCTTCTCCTCGACGATGCTCAGGCCGTAGAGCAGGCGTCCATCGATGTCGGACTTCAGGAATTCGAGGTCGGTGATCATGTCGTTGGATTCCTTGATGAATCCAGCGATTGTGGATAATGCGTCGGTGTGCTCGGTGGCGTCGGCGTAATGGATCTGGCTGAATTTCTCGCCTTCGCCGACGGTTTTGAAATCGCCTTCTTGTTCGCCTTCCACGTAGTAGATGATGGCCTGGCCGCTGACCGCGCCGACACCGAATAGGTTGATGATGGTCGGACGGCGGTAAGCCTGGACGAAGTTCGGGTCCACGTAGGTCAGCAGGGAGCCGTACACGCCGGACGGGCCACCGGTGACCTGCGTGTCGGTGTTGGCCTTGCGGCGCGGAACCCATTCCGGTGCTGCGATTGACGCTCCGGACACTCCCTTTATCTTCGCCAGCTGCTCGCCGATGCTCTTCACCACGAAATCGCCAAGAGACTCGCCGGACGCGGCGCCGCTCTTCTGAGAGTCAGCCAGATTATCGGTCAGACTCTCGAAGCGCTTGTGCACGGTGTCCAGCGTCTCGATGGAGTCCTGCAATTCATGCGCCTCGGCGTTCAGGCCCTTCAGCTTCTCGATGTCGGAAGCGTCGAGATTATCCTCGCCCTTGGCCAGCACCGCTTCGATGGCGGCCTTGGTCTTGGCGAGACGATCATTGAAACTCATTTGGTCTCCTTGTTGTCCTTGCCGCCAGTGACCAATTCACGGGCGGATTTGATTACATTCAGGCGCTCGGCCTTCTCGGCCTCCGCGTCCTTGCCCCTATTAGGGTCAAGCTTCTTATCGTCCGGCTTATCGTCGGTCTTGGAATCATCCTGCTTATCCGACTTCTCATCGGAAGCGCCGGAATCGTTGTCGGAATCGATGCCGTCAAGCACCTCGTTCAGCGAGGCCAAGACGGCACGCAGCTTCTCCTCGTTGGCGGAACTGATGGCACGACCCGACTTCACGGCCAGAATCTCGGCCTGCTGATTCGCCGCCACCGGCACCACGCTGATCTCGAAAAGCTTGATCTGCTGGAATTCGGAATGGCCGCCCCACGGGCCATCGCCCTTTTCCGTGATCCAAGCGGTCTTCGTCGGCACGAAGCCGATGCTCATCTGATGCACCCTGCCATCCTTGAGCAGGTCGTAAGCCTGCTGGGCGGTCGGATTGTCCTCGATGTCGAGCTGGGCCGAAATGAGCAGGCCCTTCTCATCCTCGACGGCGCTCAAGGTGCGGCCGATGATGTCGGTCGGCTTGCCGTCCTGATGGTTCCAATGGATCGGGATGCCGGCTCCGCCGTCGTAGTCCTTCTCCAAGGTCTCCGCGAAAGCGCCCTTGGCGATCACGTCACCCTGCAGGTCCTTGTTGCCGAAAGTGCTGGCGTAGCCGCTGAAAACGCCTTCGCCAGCGGAATCATCCAAGGATTTCACGTTGAATCTGAGCTGTTTGAGATTCACTGTCCTTCTCCGTTCACTGGATTGTTCTGTTGCGCGTTCTGCGTCCTGCCGCCATCCTGCGGGCTGGGCTGGGCGCCTGTTGCCACATTCAAGGGCGTCACCAATTCGTCGCCACCATCAAGCTTCGGATAGTTGAGGATGCGCCGCGCCTCGTTCGTGGTCATGAAGCTGCGCCCCGTGGCCGTGCTGAGCGCCTGATACTGCTCGGAGAACGTGCCGCGCAGCTTCGCATCCACATTCGCTTCGATGTAGGCGTCCGGCTGTCCGAGCGCGTCGGGCAGCAGCAGATTGAGCGACTGTTCGAAAGCCACGATGTACGGCATCAATTCCACATTCCACATCTGCTCCTTGAAGGAAGCGATGTTGGAATTCGTGCCACTGCGAAAGCCAAGATTCTCCGGCGCGATATGGAAGGCGTTGGCCACGTCTATACGAATCCTGTCCCTCGCGTCGATGTCCTGCATGTCAATCGGCTTGAACGCGTCCACCGTCTTGATTTCCATGCCGTCGTTGAGCAGGGGCCATCCACCGGCAAGATTGCCGCCAGCCTTGTAGTTCCGCATGCCCTGCACGAATTCGTCCTGAGCCTCCTGCGAAGGCCACGGCATCTCCTTCGGACGGGAGATGTACGCCGGAATCTGGCCGCCGTTCTTCGCTATCGCACGACGATATTCGGCCATCTCACGCGCCTCCGCCAAAAGCGGGGCAAGAGTGCCGGACACCGGAGAACCGCCGATGCCGGACGTGCTATAGCCCACATCCAGCAGAATCTGCGGGTCTGGCAGTTTGAAATACTGGCTTCCTTCCGGCTGTCCGGTACTGATCTGCACGCCGGTGATCTCATCAAGAGTGTTGCCGGAAAGAGTGAAATTCTGCACCGGAATACGCCGCAGCCACAATCTGCCGGACTGCCTGTCGGCATCCAACAGGCAGAGCCAACGGTCATTGAGCAGACCATCGCAGAGCAGCGAGTAGAAGAATCGGTAACGTGTCATGCCAGGAAGAACGCTCGGCTTTGCCATCAACTGCGCCAAAGGGCTTGTCGTGTCCTCCACGCGGTCACCGTCAGACTGGCGAGTGTAGACCTTGAAGGGCATGCTGGCGATATTCCGCGCGATATGGTCGATGACGGTACGCACCGCCGCCTCTCGTTCGTAGACTCCGGCGCCGAACCAGTCGATCGGCAGCTGCGCGACCTGTGAAATGTTGACTGGCGATTCGGAGAACTTCTGGGCCACGGATACCGGGCTTTTCTTGAGCCATCTGGAAAAGAACCCCATGAAACCTCCTCACTGGGTCATACGACTGCGAAATGGGTCACGCTCGGCACGTATTTCGGTGTCTCCGCTTCGACTTGCATGGTCTCCAACGCGTACAATGCCTGCGATTCGGCAACCAAGCCGGAAATCTGCAATGCGGACTTGGCACGGTCCCACACCTCGACCTCACCAAGACGGCGGGTGACAGCCACGGAAACCTGCTGTTCGATGGCCGGCTGCGGCAGGTGACGGAGCTTGCCTTCGCGCACTCGGTCCAGGAAGCGGCCGCAGCACGCGCCCAATCGGAAGCCCTCGATGAGATGCACGTTCCAGCCTTTTTCGGTGAGCGGGTCGATGAAATCGACAGCCGGACAGCCTTTGGACTGCACGGCGATCTCGCAAATGCCTGGCCAGCTCTCACGAAGGAGGTCGAGATAATGCGGCACCCACAACATGCCGTCACGCCTAGCGATCAACTCGACATGCGGCAAGCCATCTGAGCGCAATCCGGCAGCAGCGACGTAGGTGGTCTGGCGGTCAGCGCTGGTATCGACGGCCAAGACCACGCGATTATCAGCGGGTATGCAGGACGCATTATCGGTGCCATGCGCCCAAAGCTTGGGATTGATGTAGGGCACGATGTCGGCCGTCACCCACTGGCATAGGACCTCTGTGCGGAAAGCAGCCTCGGTCATGCCATCGATGTCGGAGCGCACGGAAGCCACGGTCATCGGCCCATAGCCGAGCGACGGATTCGCCTGGCGAATGGCGTCGGCATCATCCACCGGACACTTGTCAGGCGCAGACCACTCGAAATATCCGAAGCTGCCATCCTGCTCGCCGGACAGGAACACGTCTGCCGGATTGCCACCGTCGGCGCTCAGACGAGTCCACTCGTCAACAAGCTTGCGGCCCTTGTCCACCTGCTTGCGCAACGCGACGGAACGATAGTCTCCGGCGTTGGAAATGCCCCACAACTGACTCGACCATACGGCCTTCGTGGTCTGGCTGACAGCGTTCCAGCCATCGTCATTGTGCTGCTCACGAAGCTCGTCAAACACCACGCGGGCAGCGCTCTTCGCTCGAATGTTCTTGTCGGCGCGGACTATATATCGGGCTTTCGAGCGGGTGATGATCGCTTCCTCGCCGTTCGTGTTGACGAATTTCTGCGTCATCGCGGCGAGATCCGGAATCACCAGATCCGCTTCTTCATCAGTCGAAGGCTGAGGATTGCACCACTCCTTGACCTGATTGTACGGGCCCTTCGCATTGTCCAACGTCTGCGCCGCACCGACCACGAGAAACTTCACGGGCGGCACCCTGTCCGGATGCTTGTTGGAATCGACGAAAAGCCACCACGCGGCCAAAACGCCCATAAGCGTGGTCTTGCCGTTCTGTCTGGCCACCAGAACGATGACCTTGCGGAAACGGTAACTACCGTCCTCAAGCAGTTCGAGTGCGTGCACCAATAACCATTGTTGCCACGGGTAAAGGTGGACGTGCAGCATGATCTCCGCGAACGCGATTACCGCGAAACCATTGCTCGTCTCCCTCGTCAACGGACGGAGCGGCGGCGTGAAGATACGCGGCAAGGTCACGCCATGATGCTCATCGTCGATGGCACCGAAAACCGTAAGATTCTCAGCAGCCATCGCAACCTCCTCAGCCGAACCGCTTCATGAAATCATCCATCGCGATAACCTTGTCGCTCTTCGCTTCCTCAGCCCTGACTTCGGGCTTCTGCCTGGCCGGACGCCCGACCTTCGCTGGAGCGTCCAAGGTCAATCCGAGAGACTGGCAGTATTTCAGGAAAGTCGGCAGAGTCACATTGTCGATCTTCCCGTTCTCGTCAACGAATCCGGTGACACTCAGGAAGTCAATCCGACCAGCCAGTACGCGGGCGGCCGCGACCACTGCGGAATTCACGGCCTTCAGCCCATCGGCGTTCTTCAATGAGCGCTCCAAAGCCTCCGCCACATTATGACTCGGGAATTTCGCTGACATGCTTCACCTCGAATCTGCAATCGCGCGCGCGACCCCCGGTCAATTTCGTCCGTCGGGGAGAGGAAGAGCAACCACGCGGGACGTCTTGCGCTCTGTCGTTGGTTTTACGATTTCACCGCCCCTACCCCTTGCTGTGAGGGCTCATGCTGTTGTTATCCATTGTCTTGAGAGCACGCCGATTGGTGCTGGCGGGTCACTGTTGCCTCTTAGTCGGTTGCAGCTGGTGTGTGAGGGTTTGAAGCCTGCTGGGTCGAATTGGAGTTCGGGATGCTTGCTGACGGGGAACATGTGGTCGAGGTTGAAGCTGTCATCGGTGGTGTTCTTCGTGGCCGCATAGTCGATTGGCATACCACACAACCAGCAGACTGCATGCTGTGCCTTGCATTGTGTGAAGAATGCGGCCTTGTCTTTTTCGAATTGGCGGCTGGTCTTGCGGATTCTTCCTGGCATTGATTCACCACCTTGTGGTGCTTCGGGCTGGAGTCGAACCAGCGCGTGGTGTGGGATGCACTGTCTTTGCCATCACGGGCATTCGATTGAAAGAAGCAGGAAGCCATGGCCGGTTTGGTATCCGTCCATTGGTATCTGTGCTATCCCTTGTGCTCTGCCACTGAGCTACCGAAGCTTATGATAATGGCCCAGCTATCATTATGCTGGGCCATTCATTCTACGAACATACGACAGTATAGCATTTCAACGGTGACAGTCAAGTAGTGCGGCCAACTCGCCGAGGTTGAACGTGTACTGCCGCTTGTGTTTTGTCGGCGTGGCGTGCGATAGTTTGCCGCGTTTGAGCCATTGGCTGATGAGGTTGCGGCTGACGGTCAGGCCGTAGCGTTTCAGTTCTTTGGCTGCGTCGCTTGGTGTGCCGGTGAGCTGGATCTGCCATAGTCTCTGGTCTCTTGCCGCTTTGATGGCTGGTGCCGCCCATTCGGAGCGGCAGTGTTGGCATGTGACCGATTCGGCTTCTGGCGTGCCGGTGAGTTGGCGATGGCAGGTGGGGCAGGTGCCGAGGATTATGAGCTCGTCTTCCGGAGTCAATGCTGCCTCGTTGCGTCGGCTGATGTGTTCCAGGGCTGCGTAATCGTCTACTGCAGTGGTCATGTCCAAAATGGTATGGCGATTGCTTAATATGGCGAGCCATGCTTTGCGCCAGCCGTATCCTGCGTATGCGGATCTGATTTTGCCTGCTTGTTCTGCGAGCCACGCTTCGGAATCGGTGATGAGGGCTTGCGCTCTCGTGTCGATGGGTATTGGTGCGTTGCCTTTGTTTGGCGTGTGGCCCGTAGCTCCGATGTGCGCTTGTTTGAGCATGATGGAGCTTAATGCGGGCAGTTGGACGTGTCCAAGTTGGCGGATCATGGTCCAGTAGTCCGTGCGGCATGATGCGCAGAGCAGGTTCGCCGTCGCCGTTTTCATGGGCTTGTGGCAGTGCTGGCATTCGGTCAAAGTCGAGTCTCCTTGTCGTATCGTGCGATGATCGCGGCGACTTCCGCTTTCGGCACCTGCGGCACGAGCGGCGCGATCTCGTCAAGCGCGTAACCGGCCTGATGCCACTTGATGATCATGTCTTCGAGTATTTTCTTCATTTGGTGGCCTCCGGTTCGGTGAGCTTGGTTTTGAAGGCTTTGATGGCTTCGTCGAGTCTTTTTGCGAAGTCATCGGTAAGCTTGTAGTACGTGAGGGCGGTTGTTCCGTCGCTGGTGGTGGTTTTTCTGGTGAATGGTCCTATTTCGCCGTTTTTGCATGGTTGCACTGGCACATCCACGGCGAAGCCGATGAAGTTCGGCCCGAGTGACACTGGTTGCAGGGCGAAGTCGATTCTTTGCTTCATCATTCCTCGTATCCTCCGACATAGCTCCAACAGTCCTCGTCGACGGCGCATTCGCGCACCTGCACAGTGTCAAACCCTTTCTTGTCGAGTTCTCGCATGCGATGATTGGCTTGCTCCAACGTGCCGTATACGCCCATGATGCTCACGAATTCCCCGCATTGGATGGCCAATTTGCCGCGCATGTTGAAGAATGGGTAATCGGCATCGCCCAGCGTTAACGTCGTATAGTCTCGGTATGCGTCCTTGTCGGCCGCGTTTGCGGTGACGATGTAGACGTTCATTTTGTGTCCTCCAGATATGGATTGTCGCTTGTGTGTGGCGGGAAATCGCATTCCTGGTCTTTCCATCCGGCTGCGTAGCCTTCCATCCAAGCCTTGGCCATGCGTCGGTGGTATTCGGCGTCTGTGAGATGGTAGATGGGTTTGGGTTCTATCATTGTGTGTTCTGCTCCTTGTTGAGTCGTTCTGCGAGTTGGCAGGCTTGTTGGTCTGGTGTGGCGGTTTCCTTGTCGCGTCCGAGCGCTTGCAGGACGTGTTCGCATTGCCATGTGTGTCTGTGTGGCTTCGACGGTGGAATGCCGCTCATTTTGGCTCTGCGTTGGCACCAGCCTTTCCATTGGCGGCACCAGTCGTTGACGGTGCGTGTCTCGCCGTAGTGGCGAGCGGCGAAGGCATTCCACGCGTCCGACAGGTCGAGATTCGGATAGTTTCGGATGATGTCTGCGTTGGCGTGCGCCTTCTCCCTCACTAGCTCGAAGTCGCTTACCCCGATTTCTTTGGAGAAAGAAGAAGAATATTCTTCTTCATCTTTCTTTTGGGTTCTGGTGTTCTGGTGTTCTGGTGTTTGTCCCGATTCTGTTTCGATTCTGCCGGCAGTCTGCGCACTTTCTGCCGGCAGACTTTCGGCAGAATACCGCTCACGCTCACGCTTGCGCTTGGCCATCACCTGCTGACGGCTCCGATTATGCTCAAGGTAATCGTGGATGACATAGCCGCCATCCACGGCCTCGATCAATCCGACCTGCTGCAAAGCGTCAAGCTCCTGTGTGGTGATGTCGAGCACGAATTCCGCCGTGTCCGAGTCCACATAACCGTCCGTGAGGTTGTCGCCGCAGTAGGAAAGCATGATGACGAAGGCGCTGATGGCCGATGGCATGGTACGGCGTAAACGGCGTACCTTCCGGTTGAGATAGAAGCCATTGGCCAATTGCACGTATCCGCGCCTTGCCATCAATCCTCCCCTCTTGTGATTCCGTTGTATGCCATCCAGATGGCCTCCTGCCGTGGCGTGGTGCAGGGCAGATCGGTGTAGTTGGTGTTCGCCCAACCGCTTCCCACGTGTGGTTTCGCCATCGCATCCAAGGCTTCGGCGATCTCCACCAAGTCCGGTGGCGGGTCGAGCGTCACCATGCCAAGCCATCCATGACCGCCTGCCGAGCGGACACCATGCGGTATCCGCAGTACGGGCAGGTGACGTAATATGCGCCGACGGTCTCGCCGCAGTGGCCGCATTCCACGTATCTGATCGTCTTGCTCAATTCGTCCTCTTTCCGTTTGCTTTGACCATTGCCCACAGGATTTCGCTTGCGGGCCGTCGCCGGTATGACAGGTCGTTGTAGGACTGCACATAGTTGAGAATCAGTTTCGAGCCGGTCGAATCCGGTGTCAGGATCGCGTTCACACGCGGCGGCACCATCTTCCGCCACACAATCTCGTCGCACAATTCCTTCGTGCAGACCAGATAGTTCTGATCGCCGTAGAACGTCAGTCCGTTGCCGCTAGTGAAGTCAGCCATGCATGACTTGACCTCGTAGAACTCGAAGCAGCCTTTTTCAACGCTTGCGGGCACCGGTTCGCCGTTGATGTTCCAAGGTTTGAAGCCAACGTAATCCACTCGCCGCTCGTCAGGCGTGTTCCGGTCGAAATTGACCTCACTCGCCCAAAAAGCGGTCTGATTCTTCAACCTCTTCTCGACCAGCTTGGACAGCATGGCGGTGGTCTCAGCCCTGCTCATTTCTTCCTCCTGAAGTACTTGTATTCATCGCGGTGAAACAGGAACAGGTGAAGTCTCCACACCTTGACTGCCAACAATCCCTTGAGCGTGATCGCATACCCGCCATGGACACGCTTCATGAGCTTCCTATCGGCCAATGATTCAAGCATTCGGGGAACCTCTTGGTTCCCCCCTTGCTGGCTCCAGATGCGGCTCATTCCCTCAGCGATATACAGGCAACACATGTCCTTGTCGTATTGACTAATCATCATTAGCCTCCATCTCAAGGATGTAGACGTTCGTCGCGGTGACGGCGTTATTACTCAATTCCGTTGGTGGCATGATATCCACCCGCAGAATCTTCCAACCCTCGTTCAGCAACTTTTCAAACACACCCATATTCATCAAGGTGCGCTCATCGCCGTAATCACTCCAAAAAAGTGGGCAAACCTTGTACCGTTTATTCATTTCGCGTCCTCGCTTTCCCGCTTAAGGACCCACCGCTCGTAATCGCGGTACGTGTCCAGCGGCACGGTCATTGTCAACTTGAATTTCAGGTGCTGCATGCAGTCGGCGCAGACCTCGGTGGCCGTCTTGCTCTGACCGTTGTAGGACAGGAGCACGCTGTAGACGGGGCTCGACACTCGCTTGCCGCACAAATCGCACGTGTGCATGTCCATAGTGGTCAACTCGTCACGCTGGCATTCGAACTGGTTGAGCAGCATGTCCTGGCAATGGTTGACCGTCTGCTGGAATGCGTTGAACATGCCATCGTGATAATTGAAGTTATTCGCCCATTGCCTGACCTCATACTCTTCGTTGATTTTGGAAGAGAGCCATTCTATGATCTCTTGCAGGGTCTTGTTTTTCTCGCTCATCGGTTTATCAACCTCACATTCGCATCCTCGCTTTGATTCGGCACCTCGGAAGGCATCGAGCCGGAATAGCCGAGCAAGGAACGGCAGTGATCGGCTGTCTTTTCGTATGCGTTGATTTGTCCCTTCACGACACCGTATGCGGCCATGTCACGCTGCATCAGAAGAGCGTTTGCAAGCCGCAGACCTTCGATCTCACGCTGCTCGCACCAGTCGATGACCTCTTGCAATGCTTTGTCTTTCTCGGTCACGTTCGTAGCCATGTCAGTGCTCCTCTTCTTCGATTCGGATGGTGATGTGGTAGACGCCTTTTTCGGTGCTTGGCTCGCCTAGCCTGTAGTCCGGGCCGACCACGTATCTGGCGTTATCGTCCGGCCAGAAATCGGCTTGTGTGATGGCGTCCAAGATTGCCTTGACCATCGGCGCCGCGTTCTCAGGATCGAATCTGCCGTGTGTCAAGGGGTGGATGATGGCGGTGACGTGCACTGGCCATTTGGTTGGCGGCTTGAGTTTGCCGCTGTTGATGAGACTGCGGTAGGTGAGGTAGGCGCGTCTTTTCACGACGCTGGTGCGCCGGTATTTCGCCCGCCAGTCTCCACGCTTGTTCTGGGTCCACCAGTAGGCCTTCGGCACGTCGATGGTGGTTTCCTGCGTCATTCGTCCTCCAAAATCCAAATGTCGGCATCGCCAATGTCCGCGTAATGGTCTTCGCTTTCGGCCTCACATTCGGGGCATGGGATGGGGCGCGCCGGATACAGCGCGCACCCATGAATCGGACATGTGGGCAGCACGTCCGGCGGCTCAATCCACTCACGCATCAGAAATCAGGCTCTCCAGCCGGAGCGCCCCACGGATCATCGGCAGGAGCCTGCGACTGCTGCTGTGCCTGCTGCGGCTGCTGATAGCCGCCACCATTGGCGTTGCCCTGGTATCCGCCTGACTGCATCTTCTGCACCTGCGCCGTCGCATAACGCAAGGAAGGGCCAATCTCGTCCACCTGCAATTCGATGACCGTGCGGTTGGAGCCGTCCTGCGCCTGATAGGAACGCTGCTGCAAACGACCCTGCGCGATCACACGCATGCCCTTGCGGAGCGTCTGGACGCAATGCGAGGCGAGGTCACGCCAAGCCGTGCAACGCAGGAACAGGGCTTCCCCGTCCACCCACTGATTCGACTGCTTGTCGAACACTCTCGGCGTGGCCGCGATGCTGAAAATCGCCACCGTGGCACCATTACGGGTCGTGCGCATCTCCGGATCTGCGGTCAGATTGCCAATGATCGTGATAACAGTCTCTCCGGCCATCACTCGCCCTCCTTCACATCGGCCTGCTGTCCGGCTTCGGCGGTTTCGGTGTCCGGCTCCATGACCTCGGCGGTCACGTCATCAGCTTCTTCGGCGCTGTCATCGTCGAGCACCGGCTGGAACACGTCGCCGTAATCGGGCGTGGTGTCATCGCTGGCGGCGGCGGTCTGCGCCTGCACGGTCAACGGCAGGTACGGTGCGGCACGGCGGATGGCGGTCTTCTTCGCCATGGCCTCGTAATCGGTCTTCCATGGGCCGAAATTGCCGCTCTTGCTACGCGCCCTCGCCTGCTCGATCTCCTGCCTGTTAAGGACAAGGAAGTAGTGGCCGCCGTCCTTGAAATGCGCGACCATGTACACGTAGGTCAGTTCGCCGGGGTTGGCGCATGGCACGTGGTGCAGATCCTCGTTGAGACCATAGCTGTAGGAGAATTCGTCTCCCTGGTGTACGGCTCGGGCGCTGATGTCCACGAGCTGGCCGCTGCGTCGCGCCAAATCGATCATGCCGCGATAGCCCATGATGAACGTGGCTTCCATGCCGCCGGATTTTTTGTTGTAGAAGGGAAGCACGTAGGCGCGTCCTAATCCGTCCACGTTGGATGGTTCCAATCCGAGCGCGGAGCAGGTCATGAAGCAGGAGAGCACGCTTTGCGGTGAGCATTCCGCGAGTTTCGGCGTCTTGTTGATGGCGCTGACGCACATCTGGTAGAGGCGGTCGGGGCTGATGTTGTTGCCGACCACGCTGGCGATGCGCGGCCAGCTTTTCCTCATCAGCATCTGGAGGTTCTTCTTCGGCGTCATCTCGACCATCTGACGGCCTTGCGCCTGCTGTGCGATTGCTCCCATTTTTATTGCTCCTTTTCTTCGATGGTTTTGAGTGCGAATTTGCGGTATGTGGTGGCTTTGACGGTGTATTCCTTGCGGGTCGTCGGCTTGTAGGTGGCTTGGAGGTTGCCGCAGCGGACACCCGAATGCGAGCCGATGCGCACGATGATCTGCTCCTGCAATTCCTTCTGCGTAGCCTTCAGATCATTGATCATCCCGGTGGCGCTCTCGTATCTTGCGAGCAGGTCGTAGAGGTCGTCATCGTCGCTTTCGTCCACGATGTCCGGCGTCGGTTCGGGGAACGCCTTCTGCACGTCACCGCCGGTCAATTGCGGTGGAGTGCCTGAAGTGACGAAACGCCAGAAGTCGGCGGCGGCCTTGTCGATCGCGGCCATATCCTCCACGTCCGCCTGGAACGGGATCTCTACTGGCTCGTCGTCTCCGATGGCCGCGTAGACATAGCCCCACGTCCAGCCGGTGACGAGCGCGTAGAATTCGACTTGAGCCAAGTAGTATGGCGGAATTCGGAGGTTTCCGTCCTCGTCATGCCAGTCCCCCGCTCTACGACCACCCGCCGTCTTGATTTCGAGGATTCCGAAGCTCCCGTCCTCCCCTTGCAGGATGCCGTCAAGGGAAGCGCGCAGGTATGTCTTCTCACGGCTGATGAACTGCTTGTCCGTACCGTCAGTGACGAGCATTTCGGGATGTGCCGCGCGGAATCGCTTCCTCAATTCGTTTTCTAGGGCATTGCCCTTGACCACCGCCCATTTGTCCGAAATGTCCTCCGGCTCCACGCGACCCGTCTTCTCAAGCCACAATTCGTAAGGCGTCTTGAAAGCGTTAAGGCCGAGAATCGTGCTCATGTCGGAACCGCCCACACCGGCCTTACGGCTTTTCAGCCACGCGAGATGACGCTCCGTCTTCTTGCACTGCCGGAAACGCTCGATCGTGTAGCGTTCCGTATCCTTGAGTGGAATACGCTTCATTTCTTCTCCACTTTCGCTTCCTGAATTTCGGCATCGAAGTAATTGACAATCAGATTTGCGATATCCATCGCGGACATTTTGAGTCGGGTGATTTCTTCCTTGTTCTCGGCCTTGACGGTGAAAACGCCATCCTTGCTATCGAAATGGAGCTTCATTTTGTGTCCTTGCTGTAATTGGCCTTGATGTCCATGAGTTCGCCGGTGAGCAGTTTCGTGGCGAATCCGTAGCCCACTTTGTCGTTGGCTTGGAATGCTGTGCGCTGCAAGGCGCTCACCGCGTCGAAGATGCCGACCAAGGCGTTCGCGATGATGGTGCGCGGCTCTTCCGGCTTGGCTTCCGGCTTCTGTTCCTGGACTGTGGTGGTCATGATGGGCTCCTTCTTTTCAGTGGTTTTGGTGGGGTTGGTGGTGCGGTAGCGGCCTGTCTCCGGGTCTTTGCTGATGCGGCCTTCCTTCGCGAGGGCGAGCACGTGGTTGGCTACCGTGCTTTTGCTCTTGTGCATCGCGTCCGCGATTTTCTGGATGGTCGGCACGTGTCCGCCAGAGCAGAATTCCGCGATGGTGTCGTAGACTGCCTGACGCATTTCCGGATTGCGGTTCGTGTTGGTGGACTCCAATTTCGGCTTCTCCGGCTCCTCCGGCGTGGATAGTTCCTGATAGCCGGCAAGAGTATCCTCATGCGGCTTCTCCGGCTCTGGCGGTAGGTCTTGCTTGACAAGTCCGGCCTTGCGCAGGGCCCGCATTTCGTCACGGCTCAATCCCGCTTCGCCTGACTCGTTGTAAATGCTTTTGAGCTCTTGGAGCTCGTCACTGCTGTATTCGTGTTTCAATGGGTTCCTTTCCTGAGTCTTTCGATCAGATGACGGTTTTGTTTGATGAATTCATCCACGTCGATGCCCTGCTGCGTGAGGGGCGGATTGTTGTCGCCGAAGCGTGCTTTCCCATCGCTTTTGACATCTGGACTGCTTTGGACCCGTGTCGCTGGAATGAACGTGCCGTTTTTCATCTCGCCACCGTCCTTCGGTATTCGTGCGCCAGAGCCCACCGTTCAGCGATTTGACGCTGGTAGCGGACTTTTCGCCTGTCCTGATGGCCTTCGGGCGGTTCCACGCCGATTTTCACGTACGGCGGGCCTTTGCCTGTGCTCCTCCAGTTGGCGAGGGTGCGCACGCTCATGCCGAGCATGGTGGCCAGTTCGGCTGGCGTGAGCAGGTCTGTCATGGCCTGCCGTCCAGAATGTCGGCCATCGGGTCGATGTGGAGGCCGGTGAGCATTTCCGCGGTGTCGCTGTCACCTCCGCGTTCGAGGTGACGTTTGAGCGCCTTGTCGATGGCCTGGCATGCGGTTCGGGCGGCAAGCGCGGTTGCTTTGCCGAGTCTGCTGCCGGGCAGGGTGACGCTGATCAGGCCGCCGTCCAGCGGCATGTCAAGTGCGGCGATGAACATTGGGCCGGATTCCGGGTTGTTGTCGGGGTCGATGTCGACGCAGAGCACCCATGTTGCCACCTTTGGTTTGTTTTCGTTCATGATGTGGTTCCTTTGCTTGTTGACGTTGTGTGCCCCGTCCTGACGAGTGGATGGGGCTGAGTGGCTGGCGTCGGAGTCGAACCAGTGCCGTCCTTGGATTCCGAACGCCCCTTTGACCGTTGGAACACAGACCTGAACGTGTTCGCGGTCGGTGGCGTGGCCGACGGCGATGGAAGCCGTCAGGCGGACTTGAAAGGGTTTGCAAGCACCGGAGTGCCTGCGTTTTTGATAGAGAGAGAAGAGATTGGAATCCGTGGACGGGCGAACCGTCGCCCAGCCGAATGCGCCGACAGTGTATATAAGGCAGGTATCGTCGGCGCGTGGATAATAATCGATATTCAGTTATGTGTCCCCGCCAGCCGACATGAGTGAACGTGGATGCCCGCGCAAAATATCCCTAATTTGGTTTGTTTTGTTGGACTGTCGGCTGGTGGGAAGTCTTTTAGTCGCGTGGCGCGAATCTGACGATCAGCCACAATGCGGTGGCGATGTACACGCCTTCCACCATGAGCGCGGCGGTGGTGCTGCCGCCATGCCATGTGAGCATGATGGTCAGGCTGGAGATGAGGCCGATGCTGACGATGGCGAAGAGGATGCGGCGGCGCGTGTAGTTCGGCTTCCTCCGCTTCTTCATTGCTTGCATGTCTTCAAGCCAGTAATCATGGTCAGTCATCGTTACCGTCTCCAGTGTTCACTCGCTTGAGCGGGAAGGCTTCAGGCGGGAGCGTTTCGCAGACAGTCGGCCACTTCACATACTGGCTATCGCCATCCCAGATGGCGTGATTAGCCGAGTTATAAGATGTGCGCGCCGACCAGTCATCATCGACGTCCTTAAGCAGGAGCAGACCATCATTCGCGGTGGCATAGAAGCCCCGCTTCTTCGGCTCTTCGGGCAGTGGCTTCTGTTCGGCTGTCTTGTCGAGTTCCGTGAGTTGGTTGAGCAGGTGGTTGGTTTTCTCTTCGTCGTGGTCCTTGCATGCCGTGATGAGGTCTTCGATGATTTTTTCTCGTTGTTGGAAGATGTTCATTTCTTGTCCTTCTTCTGGTTGAGTTCTTTGAGTGTTCGTCCGATTTCGCGGCGGAGGTTCATGAGGTCGGTTTTGTTGAGCATGTGTTCCTGGTATCCGTCTGCCGTGTCGAATCTGAGTCCGATGAGGCAGCTGTGGTCGCTGCTGTGCGTGCCGTCCTCGATGATTCGCAGTTCGAATGATTGGCTCATCGCATGTTCCCTAGGTCGTCGTTGAGCGTGTAGGCGAAGTTGTCGAGGGTGCTTTCGGGGATGTCCGCGAGGACTTCCTCGCCGTCCGCGTGGAGCTCGATGAGTTGGCCGCTCTTGTCTTCCTGGATGCGGATGGCGTAGCCGGTGGTGCCGATGAGTTCGATTCGTGGTTTCATGGTTTTCCTCGATTCCGGTGGTTTCGGCGGGTTGAGCAACTGGGTCATGTTCGGTTTCCTTAGGCTTTGAATTGGCTTGCGGCGTCGATTGGTTGGATGAGGACCATGGTGAGTGTGGAGGCTTCGAGGCCGAGTAGGTGGGCGGCTTTTTCGATTTCGTCGGTCGTGAGTGGTGTTTGGCCGCGGAGTCGCGTGTCCACTGTTTTCGGCGCGCATCCCCACGCTTTGGCGAGGTCTTCGCGTGTTTTGCGATGGCGGGCCAGTTCGCCCGCGAGGTTGCAGCTGGCTGTTTCCGTCAGACCGGCCATTCATCCTCCTCGATTCCCTGCTTGGTGAGGCAGGCGCGCCAGTCGTGCCAGCCTGGGCCGCGCATGTGGCCGCACGGGTAGTGGTCGGGGGTCTTGGTCTTGGCTGTGGTCTTCATCTCTGTTTTCCTTTCGACAGTTCTTAATCTACGCAATTTCGTAGTCCACATCTATGTATTTTCATAGTTCTTCACAATTCGCACACATTGGCTACGTAATTGGCTATAATGAGAGCCATGGGAATGAAAGCAAACGAAGTCACGCAGTTCGCCAAGCAGGTCATGCGCGAATGCGTCAGACTCCAGAAGAACAGCGGCATGACCATCAAGGAATTCGCCAAGGCCTGCGGCTTCGGCGAGGATTACTGGTACAAGCGCCAGAACTTCACAAGACCTCTCAACCTGAGCGACCTGGAACGCATCAGCGAGGTGACCGGCGTATCGGTCGGCGACATCGTGATGGATTCGCAGAAACACGCGCTTGAAGCGGCCGAGGCGAAGGCGCGGGCCGGCTATGGTCTGGCCGCGTATGACGCCGTTGGCAAGCAGGAGGCCATCGATGGAGAGGCGGGGCCGGATTACGACGAGCCTGCCTGACCTGCCGATAGACCGCCGTATGACCTATGGCGCGATGCGCCGCGCGATCATCGGCCTGCCCGTCACCGTGTCCAGCGCACTGCTCCCGGACGGACTATGGGGCTGTTACGACAACGAAACCCACGTCATCCTCATAGACCGGCGACTCACGTATACGGCCAAACGTTGCACCCTCGTACATGAATTGCTGCACTGGAAGCATGGCGACACCGGTTGTGTGAACGATCGTTCGAAGCAGGAGCGACGGGCGCGAACACAGACTGCCCTCATGCTCGTCGATCCTGCTGAGCTTGCATTGCTCGAACACATGTACGACGATGACCTATGGTCGATAGCCGATGAACTGAACGTGACCATGCAAGTGCTCGGAGACTACCAGCAGATTCTGGCCGAGCATGTCTGCATCGTCTGAGGGGTAGAATCAATGGAAATGAGAAGGGAGTAATCATGGCGAAACGACCACAGCCCGCGCCGGGCGCGATCTACGAGTGCGAAAGGCTTGACGATCCGTTGTTTATGGGTATCCGCCTGTATGCGAATCGGCTGGAATTGGATGTCTGCACGACGTACCTGCACCGGTATAAGAAGACCGAAGCCTACAAGGTGTCTGATTTGCAGGGCGTGACGATCAAGAAACGCACAGTCACATGGAGGTACAGCGCGCTGCGCTCACTGCCCCTGAAATTTAAGAAGGCCGAGGACGCGCAGGAATTCTACAATGCCGTGAACAGCCTCTGAAAACAGCAAAGCCCCGCGATTGTGGGGCTTTTATATTGTCTTATAAATCTTTATAAAGCTTATATTTGCTTCAAATGCTCGAATACCTGTGCCGTCTGTGCCGCATCATCGGAGGCGCGATGCCGCTCGGTCTTGGCGATGCCGAAATATCGAATGAGGTCCACCACGCGATGGTGGTCGAGCTGCGGCAGCAATGCCTGGGATAATTCCATCGTGTCGTAGAAGCTCACGTCCGGCATTCCGGCACCGACCCTCTGCGCCTCCCTGGCGATCACTGGAATGTCGAAGCGTCGAATGTTATGCCCTATCCATGTGTCCTTGCCGCAGAAGGCATAGAATCTGGGCAATGCCTTGTCGATGGTTGGCTTGCCTTTAACGTCGTGGTCGGTGATGCCGGTGATCTGCGTGACCTTGGCTGGGATCGGAATCTGTGGGTTGACGAGCTGGCTGTATGTCGCGACTTTGCGTCCGTGCCTGATTCTCACGGCTCCCAGCTCGATGATTCGAGCGTCACGACCTAGGCCGGTGGTCTCAATATCCACAGCCACGTAATCGTCCTCCACGCCACTATTCGCGTTGACGTGGGTGATTGGTGCCGTTTCCGCTGTCGGAGCGTCTGAGGGTGCTTCCGGCGATGATTCAGGCGCATTCGTCGCTTGATGCTTATGGCGTGGCTCCGGCTTGAGGAAGAGATGCATGAAAAGCCATGCAAGGAAGGCCGCAAACAGGACCGCCATAATACTCGCCATCAGATCATCCTGCTTCGTCACGAAGATGTCATATACGCCATAGACGCTTGTCAGCGCGAAGAGTATTGACGCAATGAGATAAATCAGCTTCTTCATTTTTCCCCTTCTTTCTCCTTGCTTCAAGCTACCGCAGATGGGGATTGGACGTGCCGATTCTTCGTTTTTCAGCGCATTGTCGCTGTATGAAAGAATGAAAATTGTTACATATGTATATATGTATATTTCATGTTTGCAAGTTAATATTTTCCACTTGCAAGGTTAATATGCGCCCTTGTTTACAACACGCCATACACACATGTTTGCAAGTTAGTGTATAATGTGTTTCAGAACAAAAAACCTCCGCAGTGTTAACGGCACCACGGAGGTAAAACATGAAGCCTCACTCAAAGACTTCCAAAACCATTGTAACGCATGGCTTGGAGGTCGGAAATGGACCGTGAAATGGGATACCGCAACATGCTGGCAGTCGAAGAACTCGCAAGCCAAGGAAAACTCACCGTCACCCACAAGGGCGCACGCAGTTTCGACTTCGCGCAATACGCCCTGCTCAGCCGCATGGCATGGCTCACCGCTGACTGGCCGCTGGACAAAGCCGCCAAGGAAAAGCACATGCTTCCTCGCACCTACGCTTCCGGCTGGCTCAAAATCGCCATCGATTGGGGCATGACGCTCCCCCAGTCAATGGATGAGCTCGTGGCGATCGGCAATGAGCCGCGCAATCCGAAGCGTGAGCAGCTGGCTTACAACCGCATTGGCAAGATCGCCAAGAAGCTCGAAGCGGCCGGACTCATCAAATGCCTCCGCAAGGGCAACGTGCAGCGCAAGAACAATGCCGTATGGCTGCTAACGATCGGCTCGCCGGAGGAAAACGCCGAGGTCGAGGCATACGTCAGGCAGCACATGTACCTCTGATTTTTGCCCACATTTTGCCCACGTTTTATAGAGAAATGACGTGATTTGAAGTGAATTAGAGTGAAATAGGAAAGTCTGAAAACCGTTGGAAATAAAAGGAAAACCGCCATTTCTGGCGGTTTGAAAAAGTGCCTCCAGCGGGACTCGAACCCGCAATCCGAAGAGGTCGATTTTAAGTC